>Ga0207654_10000128_pt1 | contig 49057 bp, 47 predicted proteins | sample KBSC64metaG_FD_184355 | JGI IMG/M metagenome (GOLD analysis project Ga0207654, IMG submission 184355) | Corn rhizosphere microbial communities from Kellogg Biological Station, Michigan, USA - KBS C6-4 metaG (SPAdes) (version 2) | ecosystem: Host-associated > Plants > Roots > Rhizosphere > Soil...
AAATCGGCATTGCCGTTTTCGACTTCCTGGAAAACCTCCTCGATGCTGGCCAGCGGCAAACCATGCGCTGAGCGGCCAAAATGCTTCATCACCGCCTGTTGGCTGAACGTGCCTTCCGGACCGAGATAACCGATCTTGAGCGGTTCCTGCTGGGCAAGGCAGGCCGACATGATCTCGCGGAACACATGCACCAGCACGTCGTCGGACAGCGGGCCTTCGTTGCGGTCCACGACCATGCGCAACACCTGCGCCTCGCGCTCGGGCCGGTAATAATCCACCGCCGCCGCGAGCTTGCCCTTGGCCTTGCCGACCTGATGCGCCCAATTCGCGCGTTCGGCGATGAGCTGCTGGATGTTGCGGTCGATGGCGTCGATGCGCGTACGCGCATCGGCGAGCGAAGGCGTGGCGGCGGCTGGTTTCTTCTTCGCCATGTCAGGCTATCGCGCGCACGGAAAGAATGCCGTCGATCTTGCCGATCCCCGCGACCAGCGCATCGCTCGCGGTGGAATCCAGATCGATCAGCGTGTAGGCGATGTCTCCGCGCGAGGCATTGTGCATCTGCGCGATGTTGACACCGGCCTCGCCGAGTACGTGCGACAACTGGCCGATCATGTTCGGGCGATTGCGGTTGGCGACGCACAAGCGCGCCCTGCCCGCGCGCGTCATGCGCGTGTTCGGGAAGTTGACGGAATTGTGCACGTTGCCGTTTTCCAGAAAATCGCGCAGTTGATCGACCACCATCAGCGCGCAGTTTTCCTCGGCCTCGCCGGTGGACGCACCCAGATGCGGCAGGCCGATCACACGCGCGTTGCCGACGAGATCGGCACTGGGGAAATCGGTGACGTAACGGCCGATGCGGCCACTGGCCAAGCCTTGCGCCAGCGCGGTTTCATCGACAATGCCTTCGCGCGCGAAGTTGAGCAACACCACACCGGGACGCACGATCTCCAGTGCCGCCGCGCCGAAAATGCCGCGCGTGGCGTCGTTGAGCGGAACATGAAACGTGATGTAGTCGGACGCGGCGAAAAGCTCGTTCAACGATCCGGCCTTGGCGACATCCGACGACAGTGCCCAGGCGCCATCGATGGTCATGTGCGGATCGAACCCCAGCACGCGCATGCCGAGCGCGTGCGCCGCGTTGGCGACCTTGACGCCGATCGCGCCGAGGCCGACGACGCCGAGCGTCTTGCCCGCGAGTTCGGAACCGACGAAGCGCTTCTTCTCGGCTTCGACCTTGTGATGCAAGTCGTCGCCATTGTGCAATCCGCCGACAAAGGCGAGCGCGGAATCGAGGTTGCGCGCGGCGATCAACATGCCGGCAACGACCAGTTCCTTGACCGCGTTCGCGTTCGCGCCCGGCGCATTGAACACCGGCACGCCGCGCTGGCTGAACTCGGCCACCGGGATGTTGTTCGTGCCCGCGCCGGCTCGCGCGACGGCCTTGATCGACGCGGCCAGCGGCTTGCCGTGCAGGTCTGCGGAACGCAGCAGCAGCGCATCCGGCGCGGCGATATCGTTCGCCACCGAGTACAGATTCGCCGGCAAGCGGTCGAGTCCGTTGCGCGAGATGTTGTTGAGAGTCTGGATGGCGAACATCAGCCGTTCCTCGCGGCAAAGTCTTTCATGAAATCCACCAACGCCTGCACGCCTTGCAGCGGCATCGCGTTGTAGATCGAGGCGCGCATGCCGCCGACAGCACGATGGCCCTTGAGCGCCATCAACCCGTGACTTTCCGCTTCCTTCAGGAATGCCGCGTCGAGTTCCTCGCGCGGCAGCGTGAACGGCACATTCATGCGCGAGCGCGCGGATTTTTCCACCGGGTTCTTGTAGAAGCCGGAATTGTCGATGTAACCGTAAAGCAGGTCGGCCTTGGCGCGATTGCGTGCGTCGATCGCCGCGACGCCGCCCTGCTCCAGCAGCCATTCGAACACCAGACTCGCCAGATACCAGCCGAAAGTGTTCGGCGTGTTGAGCATCGATTCGTTCGCCGCATGCTCGGCGTAGTTGAAGATTTTCGGAATGTCCTTGGGGCAGCGCGCGAGCAGATCCTCGCGCACGATCATCACCACGAGGCCTGAAGCGCCGATGTTCTTCTGCGCGCCTGCGTAAATGATGCCGAACTTCGACACGTCAACCGGAGCGGACAAAATGTCGGAGGACATGTCCGCAATCAGCGGCAAGTCGCCGACGTCAGGAACATCGTGGAACTCGACGCCGTGGATGGTCTCGTTCGGCGTGTAGTGAACGTAGGCGGCATCGGCATCGAGATGCCACAACGCGCGCGGCGGAATCGCGGTGAACTTCCCGCCCTCGCTGCTGGCCGCAATGCGCACGTCGACGAGCGATTTGGCTTCTTTCGCCGCCTTCTCGCCCCAGTGGCCGGTGACGATGTAATCGGCGATCTGGCCGCGGCGCGCGAAATTCATCGGAATCTGCGCGAAATGTTGCGTCGCACCGCCCTGCAGGAACAACACCTTGTAGTTGGCCGGAATGGCCATCAAGGTGCGCAAATCCTGTTCGGACTTTTGCGCCAACGCGATGAAATCCTTGCCGCGATGGCTGATTTCCATCACGCCGGCGCGGGCTTTCCCCCATTCGAGCATTTCCGCTTGGGCGCGGCGCAGCACGGGTTCGGGCAGTGCGGCGGGGCCGGCACTGAAGTTGTAGGCACGAGTCATTGGGAACTCCGAAAGGAGTCCCATTATGCCGCGGCGCAACAGTTACGCAACCGCCGACGGGGAAGAATCCGGGTGGTGCGCGAAGCCGCGCTCGAGCAGCGTCTCGAACTCGCCCTGCGGCAGGGCCGGCGCGTAGAGAAACCCCTGTGCCACGGTGCAGCCGAGATCGCGCAGCAGTGCGGCCTGTTCGGCGGTTTCCACGCCCTCGGCAATCAGGTCCAGGTGCATATCTTCAGCGAAGGCCGCGATCGTGCGCACGATCGCGCGATGGCGGAAATTCGTCGCCATGTCACGAATGAAGCTGCGGTCGATCTTGAGCGCATCGAACGGCGAGGCGGCAAACGAATCCAGCGACGAGTAACCGGTTCCGAAATCGTCGACCACGAGCGAAACGCCCAACTGCTTGAGGCCGTACAGCGTTTGCGCGGCCTCGTCGCGACCGCGGCGGAACACGGTTTCCGTGATTTCGAGCGCGAGCGTGGACGGATCCGCACCGGTTCGCCGCAACACGCCGCGCAGATGCTCGACCAGGTTGGGATCGGCGAACTGGCGGTCGTCGACGTTGACACTGGCACGCAGACGCGCATGCGCCGGCAAACGGCGCTGCCAATGCATCTGGTTCTGGCAAACCTGTTCGAGTACCCACCAATCCAGCGCGACAAGGGTGCCGGTTTCGTTGGCGACGTCGAGAAAATCGGCGGGCAGCAACAGGCCGCGTTGCGGATGTTGCCAGCGTATCAGCGCCTCGAAACCCTGCACGCGGCCGTTGCGCAAATCCACGATCGGTTGATGGAAGATGCGGAATTCGCCGCGCTCCAAGGCAAAGCGCAAGTCCGTTTCCAGCTTCAGGCGCGCCCGCGCCGCTGCGTGCATGGCATCGTCAAAGATGACGTAGGCGGATTTGCCGCCGGCCTTGGCGCGGTACATGGCGGTATCGGCGTCGCGCAAAAGTTGATCGGGCGACTGATATTCGGCACGGCCCAGCACGACGCCGAGACTGGCCCCGGAAAAAACGCGATGACCACGCACCTCGAACGATCCCGCCAACAGCGCGAGCACACGCTGCGCCATTTGTTCGGCACGGCCGCGTGGACAGGCGCCGTGCGGCAGTAGCGTGAACTCGTCGCCGCCATAACGCGCGACCAGGCATTGGTTGCCCAGGTTCGCGCGCAGGCATTCGGCGATCTGCGTCAGCAAATCGTCGCCGCAGGCATGGCCGAGGCTGTCGTTGACGAGTTTGAATCCGTCCAGATCGAGAAACAGCACCGCGTAGTGGTAATCGCCGCTGGCCTGCGCGTGCGCGATCGCCTGTTCGAGCTGGCGTTCGAAAAAAACCCGGTTGGGCAATCCGGTCAACTGGTCGTGCGATGCGTTGTATTCCAGCTCGCGCTGCACGCGCAACTGGGCGGTCACGTCGCGAATCGTTCCGCTGGTGTAAAGCTTGCCGTTCATTTCCACATGGCCGGCGCTGACCACCACCTGGATGCGCACGCCATCCTTGCGCATCAGCACGATGCAGTAATCGCCGCCGCTCGGCTCGCCCTCGCTGCGGCGGCGGTAACGGTCTTCCTGATGCTCGCGCGACTCTGGCGGAACAAGCTGACGGAAATCGGCGCCGATCAGTTCTTCCTCGCGATAACCGAACATCGCGGCGAACGCCTGATTCACGTAGGTGTAGTGATCACCCAGCATCATGTACACGCCGACCTGGCTGTGCTCGACGAGCGTCCGGTAGCGCGCCTCGGATTCCTTCAGCGCGATTTCCGCGCGGCGCCGAGCGCCGATGTCCTGGGCCGACCCTTCCGTCCACAGGATTCTGCCCTCGTTGTCACGGATCGCCTGTGCACGGACCTCGGTCGGCACCAGCGTGCCATCCTTGCGGCGCGCATCGAATTCGAACGTGACAGGTTCGCGACTCGCGGCGAGCTGCGCCAGCACGTACTTGCGGCTGTCGGGATTCGCGTAGAAGTCGCCGATGCCGCGACCCGATTCGAGCAGTTCCGCGGTGTCGGCATAGCCGAGGATGTGCGCGAACGCGTCGTTGGCCGCGACGATGCGGCCATCGAGGTGCGAACGGAACATGCCCGACACCGCGTTCTGGAACAACTCGCGGTAAGTGCGCTCGGCCCATTCCAGCGCCTGGCGCTGGCGGTGTTCTTCGGTAACATCACGCGCCGTGCCGGTGCTGGCCACTTCGCCGTCGTAGTCCACCGCGCCGGCATGCACGTGCAGCAGTCTGCGCGAACCGTCCTTGCGGACCATGATCGTGTCGTAGGTTTGCACCGCGTACGAACCGCCGGCGCGTTCGTTGCGGCGGACCATCTGTTCGGCCAGCGCCTCGGGTGCGATCAATTTCAGATAACTGGTGCCGATCAGTTCCTCGGCGCGGTAGCCCAGAGTTTGCGCCATCGCTTCGTTGATGAAGCCGATGGTGCCATCGTGCCGGATCAGGAAAACTCCGTCATGACTGCTGTCGACCAGGGTGCGGTACATGGTCTCGGACTGGCGCAGGCGCGCCTCGGCCTCGACCTGCGCGCCGATGTCCATCATCGAGCCTTCGTAAAACAGCAGGCGCCCTCCCTCGTCGCGGACGCCGCGGGAATTCTCCGAAACCCACACCAGGCTGCCGTCGCGCTGGCGCACCTGCGCGCGCTGGTTCTCGAAATGCCCGTCTGTGTGCAAACGCTCGATCAGGGACACGGCGACGTCCGCGTCGGCGTACAGATCGCTGGCGCGACGGCCATGCGCCTCACGAAGCATTTGCGCAGGCGATTCATAACCGAAAATGCGCGCCAAAGCGGGATTCACGTCGATCAGGCCGCCCTCGGGCAGGCTGCGGTAGAAGCCTTCCGCGCTGGCCAAGAACAGGGCGCGATAGCTGCCCGGGTCAGCATCACCCGGGGCGTCGTGTGCGGTCGCCGGACTCAGGCGCTGGAACACGGACAACACCAGACGGCGTCCTTCGTATTCGAAGAACTCGCAATACAGGTTGGCTGCGAATTCCTGGCCGGCGAGATTGCGAAAAATCACGCGCTCGCCGCAAACGCGGCGTTCGCTGCGCAGATGCGCCCAGATCGCCGCGCGGGTTTGCGGATGTGGCCAGAAATCGATATCCAGCGTGCTGCGTCCGAGCATCGCCTCGCGGGGATAACCCAGCTCGTGCTCGAATGCGGGGTTCACGTCGACAATGCGCCCATCCCCGGCATCCAGAACAGCGACGAGGCTGGACGAGAAGCGAAACGCACTGGCGAAATTCATGTCCCCCGTTCCATCAGCGCCGTGGAATTTCCCGGTCGAGTATAGCGCCGCAAATGCGCGGACAGGTCAAGTGCGGCGACGGATCCGGAAGCTTTATGCGCAATGGCCGGTCTGGTAGGCATAATCGGGAAAGCGCATGCGTCCAGATCGATCCAATAACCCGCCGCCATCGGCGATCACACCGGAGCCGGTTTACCGGCGGCGCCGTCAGGTGTTGAAACTGCTTGGGCTGGGCGCGACCGCACTGGCTACCGGCTGCGGCTCCGAAGCCGCGCCGCCGGCAGCCGCGCCCGAGTCGAACATCACGAGCAAACCGCTGGCCGTCGCCAATCGCGTCGACGCCGCCGCCGGCGAGGCAAAAACGACTTTCCAGGATGCTACGCACTACAACAATTTCTACGAATTTGGCACCGGCAAGGCCGATCCGGCGGCCAACTCCGGCGCTTTCCAGCCACGGCCGTGGAGCGTGGAAATCGCCGGCCTGGCCGAAAAAACCGGGCGCTTCACGCTCGAAGATATCCTCCAGGACCATGCGTTGGAAGAGCGCATTTACCGCATGCGCTGCGTCGAAGCCTGGTCGATGGTGATTCCGTGGGTCGGATTCCCGCTCGGCGATCTGCTCAAACGCTTCAAACCGCTGGCTTCCGCAAAATATGTCGCATTCACGACCGTCGAGCGCCCGGCGCAGATGCCGGGACAGGCCGATCGCGTGCTCGACTGGCCGTATCGCGAGGGCCTGCGCATGGACGAGGCCATGCACCCACTGACCCTGCTCGCAGTGGGCATGTACGGCCGCGAACTGCCAAACCAGAACGGCGCCCCGCTGCGCCTGGTCGTGCCGTGGAAATATGGCTTCAAGGGCATCAAGTCCATCGTCAAGATCGAATTCGTCGAATCCATGCCGAGCACGACGTGGAACGTCATGGCAGCGGACGAATACGGTTTCTATGCGAACGTGAATCCCGCCGTGGACCATCCACGCTGGAGCCAGAAAACCGAGCGCCGCATCGCCGGTTCCGGATTCAACCTGTTCGGCAATCGCATCGAAACCTTGCCGTTCAACGGCTATGCCGAACAAGTCGCGCACCTGTACGCCGGCATGGATTTGCGCAAGAATTTTTGACGATGGCAGCTCGTTTGAAGATGCCGCCCCGCGATCGCATCGCCGCGTTCAAGCCACTGGTCTTCGTCGTGTGCCTGTTGCCGCTCGCACACCTGGTCTGGGATGCGCTGCATGGCACGCTGGGCACGGATCCGGTCGCGCAACTGGAACATCGCAGTGGCGACTGGGCGCTACGCTTGCTGCTGGCCACCCTTGCGATCACGCCGTTGCGCAAATTTACTGGCTGGCACAAGGCGATCCGTTTCCGGCGCATGCTCGGCCTGTTCGCATTCTTCTACGTGAGCGTGCACCTGACGATCTATCTCGCCATCGATCTCGGCGGCTACTGGGCGGACATCTTTGAGCAGATTGCGAAGAAGCCCTACATCACGGTCGGATTCGCGGCCTGGCTGCTGCTGATTCCGCTGGCGCTGACCTCGACGCAAGGCGCGATGCGGCGCCTCGGCCGAAAGTGGCAGCGTCTGCATCGTCTGGTCTATCTGATCGCCCTGCTCGGCGTGCTGCACTACTTCTGGCTGGTCAAGGCCGACCACCGCGAACCGGCACTGTATCTCGCGATCTGGATCGTGCTGATGCTCGCGCGCCTGCCGCTGAAGATGCGAGTGTGGCGCCGGCCGCCGGTCGATGCAGCCGTCATGCTCAAAGACTGATGTAGAGCAGCACCGCGATTCCGGTGGCGATCAGCGCGGCCGCGCCGATCAGCCACCAGATGTCGTTGCGGTTGCCTTCCTCGACCGGCGGCACGGGCGGAGCGGCCGGTTTGTCGATCGCGCGCATGGTCTGGGTGACATTCACCTGCTGCGCAGCCGCGGGCGCCGATGCGAGATCGCTGCGCGTGGGCAGGCTTGGCGCCTCGAGCAGGAAACGGTTGCGATCGAATGCGATCTGGTCATCGGTATGCAGCACGGCATCGCGCACCAGCACGCCGTTGACGAAGGTGCCGTTGGCCGAACCCATGTCGCGCAGATAGATGCCATCGCCGGCATTTTCGATGACCGCGTGATGGCGCGACATTTCCGGCTCGTCGAGGATCAGTCCGCAATCGCTGCCGCAGCCGATCGTCAAGCGCCCACGCACGGGCACGATCTTGCCGAAATAACTGCCGGAAACGCCGCGCAGCACCACACGCGCCGGCAATTGCCGTACCCGCGTCGCCGTGTCGGCTGCATCAACTGGCGCTGCGGGTGGCGGCGTGACGTGGCCGGGAACGCAGGTGTCGATGCTGTCGTCGCGGTCGGGCTTGAGCGTGAATTTGATCGTGTCGAGGCTGACCACGTCGCCCAGGCGCAGGATCGCCTTCTCGACAACCGGACGCGCATTGACGTGGATGCGTGCGCCGCCTTCGCCCGCGGCGAGCACGATGCTGCGCGTGCTCACGTTCAGCCGCGCGTGATGCGGGGCAACGCCGGGCGCAGTCAACACGATCGCGTTGTCGGACGCCGAGCCGATGGCGGTATCGCCTGGCGCGATCAGCACATCCGGATGTTCGTTGTTCGGAAAGCACAAACGCATGGCGATCGCCGTCACCTTGCAGGCATGTCACTGTAGCATAGCCGGGACGGGCTACCAGCGCGCACCGAAGTCCACCAGGAGTGTATCGGTATGCTGGGGCGCCACGTCCAACTGCTCATGAAAGTAAGCTAGGCGCATGTTCCAAGTTGCATCGAAACCGTAGCCGACCCACGGCATGATGCCGTGCCCCCAGCTGTGGAACCACCACTCATCGGAATTGAACGCGGCCATTACCGCTTCGCGCTGGATGCGCTGGTCGGCCAGACCGAACTCCCAACCACGCGGCTGGCGGCGGTCGCCCAACACCACGCTGAAACGCTCGCCGTCGCGATCTTCGTCGGCGCCGAGATTGCGCACCAGATCCAGGCGCGCTTCCAGCGGCCAGTTGCCCAAATGCCAACGCCCGACGAATTGCGCGTCGAGCAGGCGGTAATCGCTGAGCAGCGTATCGCCCGAATGCACATTGGTCCGGGCAAGACCCTGCAAGGTCAACTGGCGCAGGCTCGAGAAATCCAGATACGAAACAAGGATCGCCGCGCTGGTCGACTCGCCCTCGTGCCAGCGCCATGCGCCCTGCACGGCGGCAATCCGCGAATCGTCGCCGTAGGGCAGATTGCCATTGAAGTAGCCCGCGACCAGGCTCAGGCGGTCGAACTCGCCGACCGGGACGGACATCTGTGCGCTCACGCCGAGCGGTCGCAAATCCTCGTCCCACAGCATCGGACTCAGTTCCAGCGGAAAGATCGACTTGCCGGCGAGCAACGAGGCGTTTTCGCTCGGGCGCCAGCGCAGGAAAAACTGATCGATGGCGATGTCGTTGCTGCGTTCCGCGAGGTTGTAGCTGCGATCGTCCTTGTTGCTGTTGCTCGCTGCCGCGAGCTTGATCGCCGCGCCGATTTCCAGTTCCGGAATCGGATCGTAGAGCACGCCGAAGCGGCCGCGGCCGAACACGCGCTGGATATCTGGCTCGTAAATGCGCGGGATGTCGCGCACGTGGTCCTCGCGCAGCAACACATCGCCGAACCACGTCCACGCGGAAGGCGCTTGCTCCGTTGTTGGCAACACGAGTGGTTCGTCGGCCAGTGTCGCCGCCGCAGGCAGCAGAGCAACCAGGCAAACGAAAAACCGCGATATGCGCATGGCCCCCTCCGTCGCACGGCGCCCGTAAGCGAACTTACCTTAAAAACACGTCACAAGCCAATGATAAATCAGCCACGCAACTGGGCCAACGCCTGGGCCAATTCGGCCGCCGAGGCGAATCGGTCCTGCGGCAGGCGTTTCAGGCAACGCAGGATGATGGCCTCCATCGGCGGCGGAATTTCCGGCCAGTAAGCCGACGGCTTGATCGGCTCGGCCTGAGTCTGGGCGATGTAGATTTCCATCGTGTTGCTGCCGGAAAATGGCAACTTGCCGCAGAACATCTCGCACATCAGCACGCCGCTGGAATAGATGTCGGCGCGCTGGTCGACCTCCTCGCCGGCCAGTTGCTCGGGCGGCGAATAATTCGGCGTGCCGACGAAACTGCCTTGTTCGGTGTGACCCGGACCGATGCGCCGGATCGGCCGGGCGATGCCGAAATCCATCAGCTTGGCGTTGCCGTTCTGTTCCAGGATCAGGTTTTCCGGTTTGATGTCGCGGTGCAGGACGCCCACCTCGTGCGCTGCGGCGAGGCCCGCGCAGAGCTGGCGCGCGATGCGCAGGCCGGCGGTGTACGGAATACGTCGCGTCTCGCTGAGCAGATAGCGCAAGGTCAGGCCGCGCACGTATTCCATCGAAATGAACGGCTGGCCGCCGACCTCGCCGAAATCGAACGTGCGCAACACATTCGGATGCGTGATCTTGCGCGCGAGCTTGATTTCGCTCTTGAGCCGGTCGAGCTGTTCGCCATCCACGAGCGCCGCCGGACGCAACATCTTCAGGGCGACGACGTCATCGAGCTCCAGATCGTGCGCCTTGTAGACGATACCCATGCCACCGGCGCCGAGTTGCGCCAGGATGCGGTAGCGCCCGCCGACCACGGCACCCGGCTCGAGCGCGACCGCGCGCGCGCCGGACGGACGGCTTTGCGGCTTCGGGGCCGGGATCACCGTGGGCGCATCGGCGCCATCGGGAGGTGATGCCTCGGGCAGGTTGCGCAGCGCCGATTCGGACAGGGCGTAGAAACGCTTGCCGCTGACGACGCCCACCGCGGCCGTCAGCATCGCTTCGCCGTTGTGAGTTTTCAATTCGTCGCCGGATTGACGCGTCAGCAGGGTTTGTCCCGGCGCCGCCTCCGGCAGCAGACGCTCCAACTGCATGGCGGCAAGACCAAGCAGAGCACGCGTGCCATCCACTGCCGTGCCATGCACGACCTCTCCCGACGCGAGCACCGCGGCGGCGGACAATTCCGGTGTTGGGGCGCTGTCCCGAATCCTGCGCAACGCCTGCAAGGCTTGCAAATATTTTGTGTCTCCGGCAAATCCAAGCACGAAATGTGCGGCCGTGTTTTGGCGCACGACCGCATTGGAAGCCGCGGCATCCACTGCCGCAGCAGCCTGTTCGAAAGCGGCGAATGCCAACTCCGGCGACTTGCCCGATTCCGATGTCGCCAGCGCGCGGAACTCGATACCGAGCAGGCACAGCTGTTCGCGCCGCGGCTGCGTCGGCGGCCTCACCACCGGCGTCTTTGCGGGCGACACGACAGCCTGTTCGCGCGCCGGATCGGGCAGGAATCGCGACAGGTTGCCGACGTAGCCTTCGATATCGCTCTTTTCGCGCAGATCCGACAGCAAGTGATCGAACGCGTGCGACAGTCGCGCCAACTCGTCGCTGCCGGTCACGCCGATATGCGTCTGGTAATTGCCGGCCACAGCCTGCTCGGCGGCCAGCGCCATCGTGCGCACCGGGCGCAGGATGCGTTTGGCGAACAGGTAGGACAGCACCAGCGCCAGCAGCATCGAGGTCAAGCCGCCGATCACCACCCAATTGAGAATGTCGCGATAGCTGGCCACGACCTTGTCGGTCGAGGTCAACGCCATAACCGCACCGAGTCGACCAACGCCTTCGCTCGCGGTCGGCAACAACTGCGCGCCCCATTCCTGGCCGGCGAACCGCAAGCGCAGGCGAGGCACTGCGTGCCCGTCCGCTGCTGCGGACGTCACCTCGGCCGGCTGCGCGGCCATGGCCGTGCGCAAGGCCTGGCGTTCGCTGTCATCCAGCGAGCTGGACACCAGTTCCATATGCTTGTCCACCGGCAACCAGAATGCGATCTGCGCGCCACTGACCTTGGCCACCTGCCGGCACAACTCGTCGTTGACGCTTTGTGCAAGCAGCAGGAATCCGACCAGGTTCTGATCCTGCGCCAGCGGCATGATCGCCGCCTGATACAGCTTGTCGCCGTAGCGCCAATAGCCGCTGAAGGGTTCTGCGTTCGCGATTGCGGGTTTGACCAGCGGGTCCTGGGCGAGCGACTCCTGGAAAGCCTCGGTTTGGTCGCTGCGTCCGAGCACGTTGCCCTTGGCATCGAGTACCACGCCGAGATCGAATGTGAACTGGCCCTGGCGTTCGCGCAACAGGTCCGGGATCGACTTGGTGTCGACCTCGCTGTTTTCCGATAAGCCCGGCAGATTGTCGGTGGTACCGGACGCCTGCGACACGTAGCGTGCCGTGCTCGGATCGGCGGCAATCAATTGCACCTTCAACTGCAATTCCTGCAGGCGGCTTTGCTCGAACTCCTTCTGCACCGCGCCGCTCGTGGTCAGCACGTCGTGCACTGCCGCGCGCGCGATCGAGTCGCCCTTGATGTAGGTGACGACCACCGCCGCGCCGACGGCCAGCGCGATCAACAACGCCGAGCCGAGAAAGAACTTGATGGCCAGCGGCAACGAAAAGCCCTTGCCCGCGGCTTGCTCAGTATCCGCCATTGGAGTCACGGCCATAGGGCTTGCCGAACTTGTTCATGTGCGCCGGAATGCGCCGCTGGGTCAACTCCAGACGCACATCCAGCGGCTTGTCCGCGGACGGCGTGATCACCGCGTGCCAGGCCGTCGCACGTTCGTGCCAGATCACCAGATCGCCCTCCGCCGCCGGTACGCCGTCGAGGCGGAATGCGCCGCTGGCGTCCGGATGGGTGAAGTACGGCGTATCCAGCACGAGAATATTGCCCACCATGGAATGATGCACATTGCAGTACACGCGCACGTAACCCACGTGCGAAAACGTCACGGTCTTGCCTTCGCCTTCGGCGTACAGACCGACATCGAAGGCATTGTCTTTCGACAATGAGAACGCGTTGTGCAAAATCGGATCGTCGTTCGGGAAGCGCACCTTGCTGCCGACCGTGACGGCCAGTGTGCGTGGCGTGAACTGCTTGCGCAGCGTGCTCATCGTGAAGGTTTCGTGCGTCGGCAGGACACGCTCGGGAACCTTCGGGCGAAAGTACACGATTGCATCCTGCGCCTCTTCACTGCGCAACGCCTTGCCCTCGGCGATCAGCGACAGGTGACCCTGGATGCTGGCCGCACACAACGGACTTGGCAACATCAGGCCCGGCAACAGCAACACGAGAATCAGCAAGGCGCGCACGCTTTCCCCCGCCAGCAGGTTTTGCGGCATGATAGCAAAAGCACGGCGCACGCCCGCTCTTCCGCAGAAGCCATTCTCATGTCGCAAATCGATATCCGCCGCAAGCACGGCAAGTCGCTCAAGGCAGCCAAGGCCGCCGTGGAAAAAACGGCCGGCGCAATCGGCAGGAAGTTCGCGATCGTCAGCGAATGGGACGGCGACACCCTGAATTTTTCCCGCGGCGGCGTGAACGGACGCATCCATGTCGGCAAGACCGAGGTGCGCGTGCACGCGGAATTGGGATTTCTGCTCGGCGCCTTGAAGCCGATGATCGAAGCGGAGATCCATCGCCAACTGGACGAAAACTTCGGCTGAATCGCAGGTTCGGCCTATAATCCGGGAACCCATTCACGGAATTTAAGCGGAGCCAACCATGTCTTCATCCGTCGTCATCGCCGGCGCCAAGCGCACCGCGATCGGTTCCATGCTCGGCCAGTTCACCGGCGTGCCGTCCACCACGCTCGGCGCCACCGCGATCAAGGCCGCGCTGGACCAGTCCGGCATCGCGCCAGCGGAAGTTTCCGAAGTCATCATGGGCTGCGTGCTGCCGGCCAATCTCGGTCAGGCGCCTGCGCGCCAGGCGTCGATCGCAGCCGGCATTCCGAAATCCGCCGGCTGCACCACGATCAACAAGGTCTGCGGTTCCGGTATGAAGGCGATCATGCTCGGCAACGACCTGATCAAAGCCGGATCGGCGACCATCGTCGTCGCCGGCGGCATGGAATCCATGACCAACGCGCCGCACATGGTCGCCGCGCGTACCGGCCTGCGCTACGGCGACGCCAAACTCGTCGACCACATGGCCTGGGACGGACTGACCAACCCCTACGACGGCCAGTCGATGGGCGTGTTCGCCGAAAAATGTGCCGACAAATACGGCTTCACGCGCGAGGCACAGGACGCTTTCGCGACAGAATCGGTCAGGCGCGCGCAGGCCGCGATTGCGTCCGGCGCGTTCGCCGCGGAAATCGTGCCGGTGAAAGTCACCGGCAAAAAGGGCGACGTGGAATACGCCACCGACGAGCAACCCGGCAAGTCCGACATCGCCAAGATCCCGAGTCTGAAACCCGCGTTCAAGAAAGACGGCACCGTCACTGCCGCCAGCTCATCGAGCATTTCCGACGGCGCGGCCGCCACCGTGCTGCTGGACGAGGACACCGCGAAGAAACTCGGCGTGAAGCCGCTGGCGCGCATCGTCGCCCACGCCACGCAGTCGCAGGAGCCGGAATGGTTCACCACCGCGCCGGTCGGTGCGATCGAGCAGGTGCTGAAGAAGGCTGGCTGGAAAGTCGCCGACGTCGATCTGTTCGAAGTCAACGAAGCGTTTGCGGTGGTCGCGATGGCGCCGATGAAGGATCTGGGCATCGCGCACGACAAGCTCAACGTCAACGGCGGTGCCTGCGCGCTCGGCCATCCGATCGGCTGCTCCGGCGCACGCCTGGTCGTGACGCTGCTCAATGCGCTCAAGGCGCGCGGCGGCAAGCGCGGCGTCGCTTCGCTGTGCATCGGCGGCGGCGAGGCCACCGCGCTCGCGATTGAATTGGTGTAAGCTTTCGTCCGCCCAGCAACCGACTTCATCGGTGGGCGGACGCTGTATTTCCGTTCATTCCAACCATTCGAAATTCTCGATAGGGAGACACTCATGAAACTCAAGCACGCATTCATCGCCACCGCTCTCGCCCTGACCCTCGGCGCCTGCGGCGACAGCGCCCAGCAGGCCGCTGACGCCGCCGCCAAGGCGAAGGAAGCTGCCGCCGCCACCGCGCAGAAGGCGCAGGACACTGCCGCCGCCGCGCAGCAAGCCGCCAGCCAGGCGACGCAGGCCGCCGAGCAGGCCAAGTCCGGCGACATGAGTGGCGCCGCCGCTTCCGCGCAGGGCGCCGCTGCTTCCGGTCAGGCCGCCGCTGCAGGCGCGCAGGACACCGCCGCCACCGCCGCGCAGGGCGCAGCGGACGTGAAGGCAGCCGCGCAGGGCGCCGCTCCTGCCGCCGCTCCGGAAGCGAAGAAAGACGACAACGGCGGTCACTGATCGCTCGCTGCAAAACTGCAAACAGATCGGCCGCGCAAGCGGCCGATTTCGTTTTCGGGGATCGGAAAACATCGTCCGCATCCGATATGCTTGGACGATCCCGATCGGATTCACGCCATGCCCATCATCGAATCGCAGCTCGACACCCGTTCGCCTGAATTTGCCGCCAATGCCGCGAACCTGCGCGCCGCCGTTGATGATCTGAAAAAGCATTTGGCGAGCACCGCACTTGGCGGCGGCGACAAGGCGCGCGCGAAACACACCGCGCGCGGCAAGCTGCTGCCGCGCGAACGCGTCCGCGCCCTGCTCGATCCCGGTTCGCCGTTCCTCGAGCTTTCGCCGCTCGCAGCCCACGGCATGTACGAGAACGCGGCGCCGGGAGCCGGGCTCATCACCGGCATCGGCCGCGTGCACGGCATGGAAGTCGTCGTCGTCGCCAACGACGCCACGGTGAAAGGCGGCACCTATTTCCCGATCACGGTGAAAAAGCACCTGCGCGCACAGGAAGTGGCGCTGGAGAATCGCCTGCCGTGCATCTACCTGGTCGATTCCGGCGGTGCCTTCCTGCCGTTGCAGGACGAAGTGTTTCCGGACAAGGAACATTTCGGTCGCATCTTCTACAACCAGGCACGCCTGTCCGCGCTCGGCATTCCGCAGATCGCCGTGGTGATGGGCAGTTGCACCGCCGGCGGCGCCTATGTGCCGGCGATGAGCGACGAGACCATCATCGTGCGCGAACAGGGCACGATCTTCCTTGGCGGTCCGCCGCTGGTGAAGGCTGCGACCGGTGAAGTCGTCGATGCCGAAACGCTCGGCGGCGCGGACGTGCATACGTCCATTTCCGGTGTCGCCGACCACTTGGCGGAAAACGATGCGCAGGCGCTCAGTATCACGCGCGACATCGTCGCCAGCCTGAATCGGAAAAAAGAAATGCCGCTTGCTCTGCGCGAGCCGGCGGAACCCAAATATCCGGCCGAGGACCTCTACGGCGTAATTCCGCAGGACACGCGCCGCCCGTTCGACATCCGCGAGGCAATCGCGCGCATCGTCGATCTTTCTGAATTCCACGAATTCAAGGCGCGTTACGGCAAAACCCTGGTCACCGGATTCGCGCATATCCACGGTTATCCCGTCGGCATCGTCGCGAACAACGGAATTCTCTTTTCCGAATCCGCGCTCAAGGGCGCGCACTTCATCGAGCTGTGCAATCAGCGCAACGTGCCGCTGGTGTTTTTGCAGAACATCACCGGTTTCATGGTCGGCAAGAAGTACGAACAGGCCGGCATCGCGAAAGACGGCGCAAAAATGGTGACGGCCGTCGCCTGCTCGCATGTGCCGAAGTTCACCGTGGTGATCGGCGGCAGCTTCGGCGCGGGCAATTACGCGATGTGCGGCCGTGCCTACGGCGCGCGTTTTCTGTGGATGTGGCCGAACGCGCGCATCAGCGTGATGGGCGGCGAACAAGCCGCATCGGTGCTCGCGACAGTGAAGCGCGACGGCATCGAGTCCGCCGGAAAATCGTGGTCGAAGGATGAAGAAGAGGCGTTCAAGGCGCCAATCCGCGAACAGTACGAACGTCAGGGTCATCCCTACTACGCCAGCGCGCGGCTGTGGGACGACGGCATCATCGATCCCGCCGACACCCGCCGCGTGCTCGGACTTGCGATATCGGCCTCGTTGAACGCGCCGATCGAAACCGGGCGTTACGGCGTGTTCCGCATGTGACGCGATCAGGCCGTCGCGTGAGGCGCGGCGGTCGCTGCCGCGCGCGAGGCCACATGCCCGCGCGTCATCCAACGCATGCCGAGGACGAGCAACACGGCCGTCGCCAGCCAGAACGCGATCTGCATGCCGGCAGGGCGCGCCTCATAGCCGATGAGGATGTGCAGCGCCTGCCCCACCACTGAGCCGTTGTCGAGCAGCGCCGAGGTATTCCAGACCTGGTTGTCCCAGGCCGGCAGCCAGTTGGCCTGGATCAGAAAGCGCGCGGCGCTGGACGCCAGTCCCGCGGCGAGCAGCACGAGCATCCAGTTGGTCGCCGTGAAGAAATGCCGCAACGGAATGCGCAACAGGCCGAAGTAAAGCGCAAAACCCACTGCGGTGCCGCCGGCGATTCCGAGCGGCAATCCCAACAACATGTCCGCCCTGCCCGCGCCGCCGGCGGCCATGCCGTATAGGAACAGCACGATTTCAGAACCCTCGCGCAGCACCGCCAACGCGACCACCGCAAGCAGCATCGCCAGCGAGCTGGAACCCGCCTTCACCGCGTGACCGACCGATTGCATCTGCTGTGCCAGTTCGCGACCGTGACTGGACATCCAGATCACGTGCCAGCCGATCATCAACACGGCGGCGAGGAGCACGCAGGCGTTGAACAATTCCTGGCCGGAACCGCCGACGGCTTCTTCGATGACGCCGGCGAACAGCGCGACCACGATCGCGCCGACGACGCCCAAACCGATGCCGCCGCCGATGAAACGCGCGCGACCGACGACGCCACGCGTGGCTGCCGCGACGATGGTGACGATCAGCGCAGCTTCGAGGACTTCGCGGAACACCAGCAGGGCGACGCCGAACATGGTTCTACTCCACCACGAGGACACCCTTGCCGGTGTCCTGGTGGAAATCGTCGAAGAACTTGTAGCTGCCCTTGTCGAGCGGGCCGATGAACACCGTGATCGTGCTGTTCGGCAGCACGATCTTTTCGCGGTTGAACTCGTTGCTCTCGAACTCCGACGGCGTGTTGTCGGTGTTGGTGACGCGCAGCTTGAACTTGGTGTTGGCGGGCACGGTCAACTGCGTCGGCTCGAATTTCTGATCCTTGATGGTCAGCTGGAATTCGGGCAAATCGACCGCCCACGCAGTCGCCGACGCGGTCAGCAGCAAGCAAAGGCAAATCTGTTTCAGCATGGCAGCGGTGTCCTGAAGACTGCCACAAATGATAATGGTTCGCATTTACTAATTCAAGCCGTGCCGGGGCAAGCGTTCAGAATGCGGTCAAGGTCGGTTCGGCGTAGCTGTCCGCCGGATCCTCGGCATCCGGAACAAAACGACCCGAGGCATCGAGCTCCGCGAACAGCCCGCCCTTGGCGACAAGCTCGGCGTAACGCCCCTGTTCGACCAGTTCGCCATCCTTGAGCACGAGGATCAAATCCGCATTGCGCACGGTAGATAGCCGATGCGCAATCACGAAGGTGGTGCGATTCTTCGTCAACACGCCCAATGCACGCTGGATGCGCGCCTCGGTGGCGTTGTCGAGCGCGCTGGTGGCCTCGTCGAGAATCAGGATCGGCGCGTCCTTGAGCATCGCGCGTGCAATCGACAGGCGTTGGCGTTCGCCGCCGGACAGGGATTTGCCGCGCTCGGCCACCAGGGTCGAATAGCCTTCGGGTTTGACGATGATGAAATTGTGCGCCTCGGCTGCCTGCGCGGCGGCTTCCAGTTCCGCATCACTGGCTTCGGGCTTGCCGATGCGCAGATTGTCGGCGATCGAGCGATAGAATAAACCCGGATCCTGGAACACCACGGCGATGTGCTGGCGCAGCGAGTTCAGGCTAACGTCGCGAATGTCGAAGCCGTCGATGCTGATGCGTCCCGCGCTCGGATCATAGGCGCGATACAGCAGCGACAGCGCCGTGGTCTTGCCCGCGCCGGTCGGGCCGACCAATGCGATCGTTTGACCCGCCTTCGCCGTGAAGCTCAAACCCTTGAGCGCCGGATGCGTGACTTCGTAGCCGAATGACACATTCTCGAACGCCACATCGCCTTTCACGACTGGCAAATTCGGCGCGCCGGGTTTTTCGTGCAAAACTTCCTTGGTGTCGAGCACGGAGAAGAAATCGCTGAGCGAGTGCGTCTGGAAGAACAGACCCGAGATGAAACTGGCGAACTGTTCCAGTCGGCCGATCAGCATCATCGCGAATCCGACGAAGCTGACGATCTGGCCGACCGTCACTTCGCCTTTGCCATTGAGCGAAGCGCCAAGCGCGAAAATCGCCACCACCGTGATCGTGCTCGATGCGCGGTTGGCCACGGTCAACCAGGCCCAGCCGCGTAGTACCGGATACTGCGCCGCCAGCACCTTGCGCGTCATCTCGCGTATCGCCGCCGCTTCCGCCGACAGTCGGGTGAAACTCTGCACCACCAGCACATTGCCGAACACATCTCCAGCACGCTCGGAAATCGCGTGATGCAATTCCTCCACTTCGCCCTGCGCATCGAGCGTGCGGCGCATCGCGATGGCGTTGAACACGGCGAAGCTGACCATCAGCGCGATCATCAGCAGCGCCAGTTTCCAGTTCATCTTCAGCGCCAGCGGAATCATCACCACAATCGACAGCAGTGTGGCCAGATGCTCGCGGAAGAAGCCGAGCCACAGTCCGAACAGATTGCTGGCGCCACCGTGCAGGATGCGCAGCAGGCGGCCAGTGTGATGCTGCCCGTGGAACGCCAGCGGCAACGCGATCGCGTGCTCGAAGAATTGCGCGATCGCCGCGAGCCGGCGCCGATGCGCGAGCCGATCCGCGTACAGCGATACCCATACGCTTGCCACCACCCCGCCGAAGCCCGCGCCCGCCCACCAGCCGATATAGCGCCAGGCATCGCTATGCCCGGCCGCGGCCAGCGCATCGACCACGCGACCGAACAGCCATGGTTCGAGAAAATACACCCCAGCCAGAGCGAGATTGGCCAGCGCGAGCGCAATCGCCAGCGCCTTTTCCGGCGCCAGCAGAGCGATTACGCGCAAATACAGTCGCAGCAGTGACATGGGCGAAGTGTAGCAAGACCACGCAACCGGTTATCATCGCTGCATCGCCGCAGAACGGAACCCGGCATGGCATCGTCGCTCGACATCACCATCGTCAATCGCGTCGCGCGCGTGGCGCTGAACCGCCCGCAGGTGCACAACGCCTTCGATGATGCGCTGGTCGCTGAATTGACCGAAGCGATCGGCAAATTCGACCGCGACGCCGGCGTGCGCTGCATCGTGCTCACCGGCAACGGCAGCACGTTTTCCGCCGGCGCTGACCTGAACTGGATGCGCGGCATGGCGCGCGCCAATGAAGCGGAAAATCGCGCCGATTCCGAGCGCCTCGCCGCACTGATGCGCACGCTCAACACCACCGCGAAACCGACGCTGGCGCGCGTCAATGGATCGGCCTACGGCGGCGGTGTTGGATTGGTCGCTTGCTGCGACATCGCCATTGCTGCCGACACGGCCAAATTCGGGCTGACCGAAGTCAAGCTCGGGCTGGTTCCCGCCGTGATTTCACCTTATGTCGTCGCCGCGATCGGCGCGCGCCAGGCGCGACGCCTGTTCGTCACCGGCGAGATTTTCGATGCGGCGTATGCGCAGCGCATCGGACTCGTACATGACGTCGTCGCGCCGGACAAGCTCGACGAGCAAGTCGATCGCGTGCTGCACTGGCTGGCCAAGGGCGGTCCGCTGGCGCAGCGCGAAGCAAAGCACCTGGCGTTGGAACTCGGCGGTGCTCTGGAGCGAAACAGCGGTCAGACCGACATGAAAAACGCCGCGCTGATCGCACGCCTGCGCGTTTCGCCCGAAGGCCAGGAAGGGCTGACCGCGTTCCTCGACAAACGACCGCCGGCATGGACCAAGGAATAGCATGTTCTCGCGCATCCTGATTGCGAACCGTGGCGAAATAGCCTGTCGCATCATCCGGACGTGCAGACGTCTGGGCGTCCAGACGGTTGCCGTCTATTCCGAAGCCGATGCGAACGCGCAGCACGTTCGTCAGGCCGATTTCGCGTATCCCATCGGTGGTCCGCGCCCGCAGGACAGCTACCTGCGCGGCGATGCGATCATCGAGGTCGCGAAAAAATCCGGCGCGCAGGCGATCCATCCCGGCTACGGATTCCTGTCCGAGAACGCGGACTTCGCCGAAGCCTGCGAAAAAGCCGACATTGTCTTCATCGGTCCATCCGCGCAATCGATGCGCAAGATGGGCAGCAAGGCCGGCGCCAAGGACCTGATGGCCGCGCACGGCGTGCCGGTGGTGCCGGGCTACACCGGCGAAAATCAGGACCTCACCGTGCTCGCGCACGAGGCGCAACGCATCGGTTTCCCGCTCCTGATCAAGGCCGCGTACGGCGGCGGCGGCAAGGGCATGCGCATCGTGCGCAAGCTCGATGAATTCGCCGCGAATCTCGAATCCTGCCAGCGCGAGGCAAAGAATGCGTTTGGCCGCGACCGCGTGCTGCTCGAACGCTATATCGAAACGCCACGCCACATCGAATTCCAGATCTTCGGCGACACACACGCCAATATCGTGCATTTGAACGAGCGCGAGTGCTCGGCGCAGCGCCGCTATCAGAAGGTACTCGAAGAGACGCCCTCGCCGTTTCTCACGCCGGATCTGCGCGCGAAGATGGGCGACGCCGCCGTCGCGGCCGGCCGCGCACTCGGCTATGCGAACGCCGGCACGGTGGAGTTCATCGTGGCGCCGAATGGCGATTTCTTTTTCATGGAGATCAACACACGCCTGCAGGTCGAGCATCCAGTGACGGAAATGACGCTGCATCTGGACCTCGTCGAGCTGCAACTGCGCGTGGCCGCCGGCGAAGCCCTCCTCGGCTCTTTGATCCGCAACAAATCCGTGCCGCAGGATGGCCATGCTGTCGAACTGCGCCTGTACGCGGAAGACCCTTCGCAAAATTTCCTGCCCGGCTCGGGGAAATTGCGACATTTGCGACTTCCGCGGCAAAGTGGAAATGTGCGCATCGACGGCGGCGTGGTCGAAGGCGACACGGTGACAATCTTCTACGATCCCATGATCGCCAAGCTCATCGTCTGGGATCGCACGCGCGCGGACGCGCTCACGCGCATGCGCGAGGCGCTGGCGCAATGCGATGTGATCGGGCCGAAATCCAATATCGAATTCCTCGAACGACTGGTGCGGCACCCGGCCGTCGTCGAAGGCCGCATCGACACCGGCTATCTCGACCGGCGCCTGGACGAATTCATCGGCGAGGACGAGGCCGCAGACCCCGTCGCGCCGCTCGCAGCAGCCACGGCGTGGCTGCTGCACGAGGAAGCGCAGACACAAGACGCGGCAAACGCTTCGCCCGATCCGCATTCACCGTGGGCGCGTGCCGACGCGTTCCGGCTCGGCCATCCGGGCAAGCGCATCGTGCGACTGGATCAGACCGAAATTGCTGCGTTCGGCGCGAATGGCAATTACGAACTCGCCAATGGCGATGCGAAATCCGCCGTCGCCGGCGCACGCATCGACAACGGAATTCTCAGCGCGCGCTTCGACAGCATCGCGCGTCGCTACATGACGAGCGTGCTCGGCGACCGCATCGTGATTCACGACGGGGAACGCCGGCATGTGTTCACGCATGCGCCTGCTTTCGCATTCGAGAAAAGCTCGACCGCCAATACCGGCGATGTGCGCGCGCCGATGCCCGGCCGCATCGTCATGGTCAAGGCAAAAGCCGGCGACAAGGTTGCCGAAGGCCAGGAACTGCTGGTCATGGAAGCGATGAAAATGGAGTTGAGCCTGAAGGCGTCGCACGCGGCGAAGATCGAATCCGTGAGCGCCAAGACCGGCGAGTTCGTCGAAGCCGATGCGGTGCTGGTGAGGTTCGCAAAGTCATGAGCGCGATTCCGGCAAGCGTTCGCATCGTCGAAGTTGGTGCACGCGACGGTCTGCAAAATGAAAAGACCATCGTGCCGGCGACGGTCAAGGTCGAACTGATCGAGCGCCTGACGGAATGCGGCCTGCAAACCATCGAGGCGACCAGCTTTGTCAGTCCGAAGTGGGTGCCGCAACTCGCCGATGCCGCGGAAGTCTTCGCCGCAATCCGCAAGAAACCGGGCGTTCGCTATCCGGTGCTGGTTCCGAACCTGCAAGGCTACGAACGTGCGCGCGCTGTCGGTGCGGCCGAAATCGCCGTGTTCACTGCCGCAAGCGAGGCGTTCAACCGCAAGAACATCAATGCCACGATCGACGAATCCATCGAACGCTTCATTCCCGTGCTCGATCGCGCAAAGACCGAAGGCGTCGCAGTGCGCGGTTACGTTTCCACCGTGCTCGGCTGTCCATACCAGGGCGAGGTTCCCGTCGCCGACGTGGTGCGCGTCGCCAAGCGTCTGCATGATCTGGGTTGCTACGAGATTTCGCTCGGCGACACCATCGGCATCGGCACGCCGGCCAAGGCGCGCGCGATGCTAGCCGCTGTGGCCGCAGAGGTGCCGATGTCTGCGCTGGCCGTGCATTTCCACGATACGCGCGGACAAGCACTTGCCAACATCCTCGCCTGCCTAGAACTCGGCGTCGCCGTCGTCGACTCGGCAGTGTCCGGCGTCGGCGGTTGTCCCTACGCGCGCGGCGCGACCGGCAATGTCGCCAGCGAAGACGTCGTCTACATGCTGCACGGCATGGGCATACAAACCGGCGTGGATCTACCGAAATTGATCGAGACCGGCCGTTGGTTGAGTACACAGCTCACGCGCGACAACGGCAGCAAAGTCGGCAAGGCAGCCTGAGCCATGCCTGCCCGCCTCGCTCCCGACCAATCCCGCGGTTACCTCGTCCCGCTGGGCGTCAGCGTGCGCGGTGCCGGACAAACCGGAATCTTCAAGCGCCTGTTCGCAATTCTGGGCCGGCGTCCGCGTGTCGCAATCATTGCCGCTGCCGCCGATGAGACACTTGCCGACGATCTGGATGCGCGCCTCGTCGCCGACGGTGCGGGTCACGTGCAGCGCATCGTGCTGGCCCAGCGTGCCGACAGCGAGGCGCAGGCTGCGCTCGCTGCAGTCGAGCATGGCGATCTCGTCGTGTTGTGCGCCGATCAGCCGCTGCGGCTTTCCACCCTGCTCGGCGGCACCGCGTTGGCGCGATTGCTGCGCCGGCGCAATGCCGACGGCATGGCCGTGGCAGGCATCGGCGCGGGCGCATCCGTACTGCCCGAGCACATGCTCGCAGGCAGCACGCAGGGATCGTCGCCGCGCATGGGCAATGTCAGCCTGGCGCCGGGTTTGGGTTTGTCGAACCGCTTGCTGATCGATCAGGGCGGCGCCGGCGCGGATCGCCTCGGCCGCCTGCTCGGTGCGCTCGCGCTCAACCCGTTCGTGCTCGGCATCGGCATCGACGCGGATACCGCCGCTTTCATCGGCCCCGACAACGTGCTGGAAGTCGTGGGAGTCGGCAGTGTCACCGTGGTCGATCCGACCGACGTCGGCCATTCCAACGCTGCCGATGCGGGTCCGAGCGACCCGATCAGCATCACCAATCTGCGCGTGCACGTGCTCGTGCACGGCTCGCGTTACGACCTCGACTTCCGTCGTCCGCTGTGACTTTCACGATCCGGCCCATCGTTGCCCGCGACGATGCCGCCGTCGCCGCGATCATCCGCACGGTGATGCCGGAATTCGGCGCGGACGGTCCGGGTTTCGCGATCCACGACGCGGAGGTCGGCGCGATGCATGCCGCCTACGCGAAATCCGGTTGCGCGTATTTCGTCGTGGAACTGGAAGGAAAAGTCCATGGCGGCGGTGGTGTCGCGCCGCTCGACGGCGCGGCAGGCGTGTGCGAATTGCGCAAGATGTATTTCCTGCCCGAGCTGCGCGGACGCGGTGCGGGTTCCGCGCTCATCATCCGTTGCCTGGATGCCGCACACGAACTCGGTTATCGCCAGTGTTACCTCGAAACCCTCACGGGTATGGATGCAGCCCAGCGGCTGTACCAAAAACACGGCTTCGCACGCATTCCCGCAGCGATGGGATCGACCGGGCATTTCAGCTGCAACCGCTTTTATCTGCTCGACCTGTAAAGGCATCCTTTTTGCACTGAGCGATCAGGCGCTTCGACGCTGCTTCGCGCCCATTGACGACGGTCATGGCTGGGAGGAAATTGCGCGCGACGCACACGCGTCGAACACTCAAGAGGAACTGCCTATGAACGCTCCAGCTATAGCCAGGATCAAGGTATTCATCTTGCTTACCGCAACCGTCTGTGCGGGCGCTGCACTCGCCGCCGAAACGACTCACGCGGCAAAGAAGGCAGCCGCAAAGGCACCGACCGATGCGCAGTTGATTGCCAGCGCAATGAAGGCCGCGCCCGCGAACGTCGCCAAGAACGCGACCATCGTCGCGATGGAAGCCGACGGCAAGATGCGCACGCTGCGCAAGGGCAGCAACGGTTTCACCTGCATGCCGGACAGCCCGAGCACGCCGGGACCTGATCCGATGTGCATGGATGCCAACGCAATGGAATGGGCGCACGCCTGGATGTCGCACCAGACGCCGCCAGCCGGCAAGGTCGGCTTCATGTACATGCTCGAAGGCGGCACGGACGCGAGCAACACCGACCCCTACGCGCAGAAGCCCGAGCCGAACAATCACTGGGTCAAGACCGGGCCGCACGTGATGATCGTCGGCGCCGACGCGAATTTTTACGATGCCTATCCGAAAGCGGCCGATCCGGACACGTCGGTACCCTACGTCATGTGGGCCGGGACGCCCTATCAGCACTTGATGGCACCCGTGCACTGACAATGTAAAGAGCGCACCAGCGGAACACGCCGTTCGCGCCAATGCTCCGGGCTGCGAACGGCGTCCTTGCCTCGTCATCATCGCCGCAACTCCGGTACAATTTCCGCTTCGTGCAATCCTTCCAATCGCCGGGCGGCCATCGGCTCCTCGCGCCTCAATCGCAGGAAAACTCGCGTGCAAATCAATCAAGTCAAGGCCGTCGTCACCGGCGGCGTTTCCGGGCTCGGCTTTGCCGTGGCCAAGCACCTCGTCGCCCACGGCGCCAGCGTCGCCCTGTGCGACATCAATGACGAAAAAGGCGCGGCGGCGGTCGCCGAACTCGGCGCGAAGTCGAGCTATCAGCGCGTGGACGTCACCAGCGAAGACGGTGTCGCGGCGGCAGTCAAACAGGCCGCCGAACGCATGGGCGGATTGAACGTGGCGATGAACTGCGCCGGCATCCTCGGCGCGGGGCGCGTGCTCGGCAAGGAAGGCCCGATGCCGCTCAAGACTTTCCAGACCACGGTGCTGGTGAACCTGATCGGCAGCTTCAACGTCGCCAAGTCTGCCGCCGACATCATGCAGCACAACGCGCCGGGCGAGGACGGCGAACGCGGCGTGATCGTCAACACCGCGTCTATTGCTGCCTACGAAGGCCAGATCGGCCAGGCCGCGTATTCGGCATCCAAGGGCGGCATCGTCGGCATGACCTTGCCGATGGCGCGCGAGTTCGCGCGCATCGGGGTGCGCGTCATGACGGTGGCGCCGGGCGTGTTCCATACGCCGATGGTCGATGGCATGCCGCAAGCTGTATACGATTCGCTTTGTGCACAAGTACCGTATCCGTCGCGCCTGGGCACCGCGGAAGAATTCGCCGACACGGTCGCGTTCATTTTGCAAAACCGCTACATGAACGGCAGCGTGATTCGCGTCGATGGCGCGATTCGGTTGGCGCCGAAATGAAAGCCGCCGAAATCAAGAAAGGCAACGTCGTCGAGCACAACGGCCGGGTCTGGCAGGTACGCGATATCGAACGCAGCTCGCCGCAGGGCCGCGGCGGCAATGTCACATTCCGTTTCACGATGTACAGCGTTCCTGGTGCACAAAAATTCGATCTTTCGCTGCGCGCGGAAGACGACCTCAAGGAAACCGAGCTGGAACGTCGTGAAGCCAATTTTTCGTACAAGGACGGCGACGCGTTCGTGTTCATGGATGCCGAGAATTACACCCAGTACACGCTTGGCGCAGATGCGGTCGGCGATGTCGCTGGCTTCATCGCCGATGGCCTGGAAGGTTGCTACGTGCAACTGATCGAAGGCGCGCCGGTCGCACTGCAACTGCCGCCTTCGGTAACGCTCGAAGTGATCGATACCGCACCCGAACTCAAGGGTGCCAGCGCGACCAAGCGGCCCAAGCCGGCACGCCTGAATACCGGTATCGAAATCCAGGTACCCGAGTACATCACCACCGGCGAGAAGATTCTGGTGAGCACGCTGACCGGGGAGTTCGCCGGTCGAGCATGACCCCCACAACGGTGTTTGCGCCAATTTGCACATGCGCTGGAATGATCCGCGGCCTGGCTCGTTTCTGGCGTCCGCTCGCGGTCATGGCGTGGCGTTCACAGGGATATTTCCCTGCCGCGCCACGACCGTGGCCAATTGCGTTGCATCGCGTAGGTCATTGGCCAGCACCAGACTGCTGATCCCGAGTTGTGACATCCAGAAACGCAGGTTATCCAGCAGTGTCGGCGATTGCTTGTAACTGGCCAGGATCGCGGCCGCTTCGCTCTCGCCGATGGGCGATGCACAATCGACGAACTGTTGCGTCAGATAACTCGATTCCGTGAAGCAGTGACTCCAGATGTATTGCTGCACCGGCCACGGTGTCATGCCACGAATCTGCTTGCGGTAAGCGGGGTCCTGTTCGTGGATGATCGACTGTCCGCCGACGCCCGACAGGGAGTAATAGTTCTCAAGTTGCGCGCGCAGGCGTTGGTCGGCGATCAAGCCGAGGTCGCCGGCGCTGCGCATTTCGGTGTAGGCGCTGTCCGTCTGCACAAACGGGAAAGTCTGGCTGGCCTGGTAATATGCCAGCACCGTCTTCCACGCCGATCCCTCCACCAGCGTTGCGCTTTCGCCATACGCGATCGCCGCACGCCCGTACTCTGATACCTTCGCCCAGAAGGCGAGCGTCGTGTCTATGTTCTCGCCATCGGTGAGCAACTCGCTGTGGATACGCGCGTAATCGCCCTGCGCACGCGCGCGATCCAGACGCCCCTGATTCCAGTTGCTGACCTGCAAGGCGATCAGGATGCCGACAACCACGACCACCAGTTCGATGGCGACGGCGAGCCAATCGTGCTCACGCAGACGCGCAATCAACCTCGATGCCCTCATGACCGCTCCCATGCGCTGGCGCGACCGGCAAGACTATGCCTCCGGCAGTTGCCCGTTTCCAGCCCCTCGCGTATGGTAACGGCGTTTTGCGCCGGCTGACCGGCTTTCCGCTGCAATCAAAAAAGTCCGGGGAGGACAGCATGATTTTCTGGCGCATCAAACCGCTCGATCAGATTCTCGCAACCGCCGAAAAGAAATCGCTCAAGCGCCAGCTCGGCCCGATCCAATTGACCCTGCTCGGCATCGGCGCAGTGATCGGCACCGGCATCTTCGTGCTCACCGCAGAAGCCGCGCAAAAGGCCGGGCCCGGCATGATGCTTTCGTTCGTGATCGCTGCGGTGGTCTGCGGACTTGCCGCACTCGCCTACGCAGAACTCGCATCGATGCTGCCGGTATCAGGTTCGGCCTATACCTACACCTACGGCGTGATGGGCGAATTGATCGCCTGGATCGTCGGCTGGGCGCTGGTGCTCGAATACGCGATCGGCGCGACCGCAGTGACCGTCGGTTGGTCCAAATACATGAATGGCCTGCTCAATAACGACCTGTTCGGCCTCGTCGCCAAAGGCTCGGTGTCGCTGCCAACCTGGTTGCAGACCGGCTATTTCTCGGGCGGCGGATTCAACCTGCTCGCCTTCCTGATCGGTATCGCCGTCACCTGGCTGCTGGTGATCGGCACATCCAAGAGCGCACGTGTGAATGCCGTGTTGGTGGCAATCAAGATCATTGCGCTGACCGTGTTTATCCTGATCGCGATACCCGCCGTCAAGAACGCCAACCTGCATCCGTTCTTGCCCGGTGGTTGGGGCAACCCGGTCGGCAGCAATGGCGTCGGCGTCCTCGGCGCGGCTGCATCGATTTTCTTCGCCTACGTCGGCTTCGATGCGGTTTCCACCGCAGCGGAGGAAACCAAGAATCCGAATCGCAATATCCCGATCGGCCTGATCGGCGCGCTGCTGATCTGCACGGTGTTCTACCTGCTCGTCGGCTACGGTGCCGCCGGCTCCATTGGTGCGCAGCCGATCCTGGGCGCGAACGGAATGCCGCTCGACCCCGGTACGCCGGCAATGACCCAAGCCTGCGTCGGTTCCAATGCCCTGGTGTGCAGCGGCGAACCGCTGGCACACGTCATGCGCGTGCTCGGACACCCGGTAGTTGGCAACCTGATCGGCCTTGCCGCGGTCGTTGCCCTGCCGTCGGTGATCCTGATGATGATGTTCGGCCAGACCCGCATCTTCTTCACCATGTCGCGCGACGGCCTGCTGCCGGAAGCATTCTCTGCCGTGCATCCGCGATTTTTCACGCCGCATGTCATCACCTATGCAACCGGCATCGTGGTGTCGTTTTGCGGCGCGTTGTTTCCGGTCGGCAAGCTGGCCGACACGTCCAACGCCGGCACTTTGCTGGCCTTCGCCATGGTCGCGATCGGCGTGATGGTCTTGCGCAAGCGCCAACCCGACCGGCCGCGTCCATTCCGTACGCCGCTGGTGTGGATCGTCTGTCCGCTGGCCGTACTTGGCTGCGCCGTGTTGTTCGTGAACCTGAGCATCGTCGCCAAGATCGTGTTCGTCGTCTGGGCGTTGATCGGGCTGGTCGTGTACCGGTCCTACGGCTATAGCCGCAGCCAGCTCGCGAACGGGAACGCAGGCTGACATGCTCGCGCAACTGCTGGCCAGGAAAACCGATTTCACTCACGTCGATGCGGGCAACGAACCGAGCCTGCGGCGCACGCTCGGTCCCTGGGGGCTAACCGCGCTCGGCATCGGCGCGGTGATCGGCGGCGGCATCTTCGTCATCACCGGCCAGGCCGCGGCCGAGCATGCCGGCCCGGCGGTGCTGCTGTCGTTCATCATCGCCGCGGTGTGTTGCAGCTTCACGGCACTGTGCTATGCGGAGTTCGCCACGCTCATTCCGATGTCGGGCAGTTCGTACTCGTACGCGTATGCGACGTTGGGCGAACTCGCGGCCTGGTTCATCGGCTGGAACATGGTGCTCGAATACGGCGTGTCGGCATCGGCGGTGGCGGTGAGCTGGACCGGTTACTTCACCAGCCTGCTCGATCACATGGGCCTGCACCTGCCCGCGGCACTGACCAATGCGCCGCTCGCCTTCAGCAATGACCACATCGTCACCACCGGCGCCTTGTTCAACCTGCCCGCGGTCGCGCTGGTACTGGCGCTGACCTGGCTGTGCTACATCGGCATCCGCGAATCGAGCAGCGTCAACACCGCCATCGTGGTGCTCAAGGTTTCGCTCATCGTCATCGTGATCTTCGCTGGCTGGCATTACGTGGATCCGAAACTCTGGCATCCGTTCATTCCCGACGCGCAAGGCCCGGAAAAATACGGCTGGGGCGGGATCATGCGTGCCGCGACCCTGGTGTTCTTCGCCTACATCGGCTTCGAGGCGACCTCGACCGCGGCGCAGGAAGCGAAGAATCCGCAGCGCGACCTGCCGATCGGCACACTCGCCTCGCTGGCGATTTGTACCATTTTATACATCGGCATGGCCGCGGTCCTTACCGGCCTGCTGCCTTACGACCAGCTCGGCACCAGCGAGCCGGTGGTGACCGCAGTCAGGGCGCATCCTGAATTGAACTGGCTGCGCTGGCTGGTCGAAATCGGCGCGATCCTCGGCCTCGCCTCGGTCGTACTGGTGATGGTCATCGCGCAGCCGCGCATCTTCATGATCATGGGCCGTGACGGCATGCTGCCGCCGGTGTTCGCGAAAATCCACCCGAAGTACCGCACGCCGCACATCAACACGCTGATCACGGGCTTCGGCATCGCCGCGCTCGCCGCGGTATTCCCGCTGGACGTGCTTGGCGACCTCGTGTCGATGGGCACCCTGCTCGCCTTCGTCGCGGTCTGCGCCGGCGTGCTGATCCTGCGCCGCACGCGCCCGGACTTGCCGCGCACCTTCCGCGTCCCCGCCGCGACGCTCACCTGCACGCTCGGCGTGCTGAGCTGTCTCGGCCTGCTGTACTGGGAAAACTGGTACAACTGGATGCTGATGGGCCTGTGGACCATGGTGGGATTCTGCATCTATTTCGGCTACAGCTTCCGGCACAGCAAGCTGCGCAATACGAACTGACGCATGACCAACGCGATACTTCTCGGCAAAAGCAGCCTGCCGAACAGCAAGACACCGGAAGTTTTCCTGCAGGCCAAATACGGCAACCGCCACGGCATGATCGCTGGCGCCACGGGCACGGGCAAATCCGTTTCCCTGATGGTGCTGGCCGAAGGATTTTCCCGACTGGGCGTGCCGGTGTTCCTGGCCGACGTCAAGGGTGATCTGGCCGGCTTGTCGCAAGCAGCAGTGCTGAGCGACAAACTGAAACCGCGCCTGGAAAAGCTCGGCATCACGAATTTCACGCCGGCCGCGAATCCAGTGGTCTTCTGGGACATCTACGGCAAGCTCGGCCACCCCGTGCGCGCGACCGTGTCGGAGATGGGCCCGAACCTGTTCTCGCGCCTGCTCGAACTCAACGACGTGCAGGCCGGCGTGCTCGAGGTCGTGTTCAAGGCCGCCGACGATCACGGCTGGCTGCTGCTGGATCTCAAGGATCTGCGTGCACTGCTCGCCTTTGCTGCAGAAAAAGCCAACGCCAAGACCCTCTCGGCTCAATACGGATTGATCAGTCCGACCTCAATCGCGGCGATCCAGCGTGCGTTGCTGCAACTGGAAAATGCCGGCGGCGACCAGTTCTTCGGCGAACCGGCTTTGGACCTTTCGGACTTCATGCGTGTGGGTCTCGACGGTCGCGGCATCGTCAACATCCTTGCCGCGGACCAGCTCATCCTCAAGCCGATGCTGTATTCGACGTTTCTGCTCTGGCTGTTGTCGGAACTGTTCGAGAGGCTGCCCGAAGTCGGCGACCTGGACGTGCCCAAGCTGGTGTTCTTCTTCGACGAGGCGCATCTGCTTTTCGACGACTGTCCGCCCGCGCTGCAAAAACGCGTCGAGCAGGTCGTGCGCCTGATTCGCTCCAAGGGCGTCGGCGTGTATTTCTGCTCGCAGAATCCCGACGACGTGCCCGACGTCATCCTCGGCCAGATGGGCAATCGCGTGCAGCATGCGCTGCGTGCGTTCACGCCGCGCGACCAGAAGGCCGTCAACGCCGCAGCGCAGACACTCGCGCCGAATCCGGCGCTTGGCGACATCACGCAGATCATCACCCAACTCGGCGTCGGCGAGGCGCTGGTCTCGACTCTGCAGGATCGCGGCGTACCGCTGCCAGTCGAGCGCGCCCTGATCGTGCCGCCCGCCTGCCGCATCGGCACGATTACCGACGAGGAGCGCAATCTAGTTCGTTCGCGTTCGCCGGTCGGCGGCAAATACGATACTGCGGTCGACCGCGAATCGGCCTATGAAATCCTGACCCGGCGCACGGCCGACACGACGCCGGCCCCCGATACCGCGCCCGCGCCGCAGGACTCCGGTGGCGGCTGGGGCAAGACGATCAAGGACATGGTGTTCGGCACAGGGCGGCGCCAGGGCATGATCGAAACGATGGCGAAATCGGCCGTGCGCAGCGGCGGCAGCCGCATCGGCTCGGCGCTGATGCGCGGCGTGCTGGGATCGTTATTGCGGCGCTGAGCGTCCGTTTTTTTGCGCAGCGGAAATATGGCGCTGGCCGGCGCACGCGAGAGTGCCACTCTCCCAGAAAAGGAAAGTCGATGATTGACTACGTTTTAGCGGTCTGCCTCATCTTGCTTCTGCCTGGGCGGGCCTTGTGGAAAAGTCTACGCAAGGAGCAACAGCCGCCGAATCGTCCAAAGGCCTACCTCAAGACTGGGTCACTAATCGCGGGGTTATTGATTCTGCTCGGGTACGATTGGTGGCATCACGCGCGTTCCTTGGTTGCCCTGGGGTTGGATGTCCCGCTTTCGCGCGGCGGAGCAGTCGGTTTTGTGATCGTAGCCATCATTTTGTTTGCGGCGACAATTTTCGTGTTGGTGCGACGGCTTCGTGGCGTTCCGCAACAGCATCTCAGTGGTCAGGCGAAGGTTTCCGCCAGCGAGTCAATTCCAAGGAGCCGCGCCGAACTCGCCGGATTCATGGTTCTCGCGGTACTCATCGGGGTCGGTTGGGAAGTTCTGTATCGCGGCTTCCTTCTTTGGTTATTGGTGCCACATGCTGGCATTGTCGCGGCGATTTGCATTGCCGCTTTCTCCTACGCGGCTGCGCACGGCTACAAGAGCCGCAAGCAGTTCGTCGCCAGTATCGTATCGGCCTTCCTTTTCACGATCGCGTTCGCATTGTCTGGCAGTTTGTGGTGGCTCATGCTTATCCACACTACGCTGGGACTGGTAGGCGGGATATTGGGATACAAGGTAGCGTCGCGGAAACTCCGATAAGGGGTCTGACGCCTTTTCTAACTTTCCGCGCTGGACGTTTCAGCACTATATTGCTACAATGCAATATATGCAGGCCGTGCTGCTCGCGCACTCCAAGGAAATTCGCGACGACGGTTCCATCGTGGAAATCGTCGTTTGGGAATTGCCGCAATCTTCACCTCCGAGCGAACACCGATACAAATATCGGTTGTTCTACGGCTGGCCGGGACGCGAGATCGTCAGGTACGACAACGAACGCGGCAAGGGCGATCACCGACACGTCGACGGCGAAGAGCAGTCGTACACCTTCGTCACGATTGAGCAGTTGCTCGACGACTTCGAACTCGACATGCGCAAGCGAGGTGCACCATGAAGGCGATCATTGAGGTTGCAAAGCGCGGTTCCGCGGTGCGTTCGGCGAGGCAACAGTTGATGGCCTCACGTCGTGGCCTGTCCACTGATTTCCATCTCAGTTTCGAATCGGCACGAACGTTGTTCTCGGAGTTGACGCCTGCCCGGCTTGACCTGCTGGATACCATGCGCCGCCTCGGTCCATGCAGCGTATACGCGTTAGCCAAGTCGGCCGAGCGCAACTACTCCAATGTGCACACCGACGTTGCTCGCCTCGAGGAACTCGGCCTTGTCGAACGTACCGAAGGAGCGGTATCGGTGCCGTTCGACGCAGTCGAAATACTCGTTCCGCTGACACACGTCGCCTGAGCGAGGCTCATCCACCTTCGCGTAATGCCGGTGGCGATGCCGGCAACGCCTTGCTCGTCTTGGCACCGAGTTCGCGCAGCATTTCGACCTGGCGCACGAGATTGCCCGGCCCGGAATCGAGCTTGCCCCGCGCCGAATCCAGCGCTTTTGCAGCGGCGGCGACTCGCGCACGTGCCTCGTCCACATCCTCGACGAATCCGGCGAATTTGTCGTACAGCTTGCCGGCGCGGTCGGCGATTTCCAGCGCATTGCGGTTGCGGTCAGCGTTGCGCCACAAACTCTCGACCGTGCGCAGCGTGGCGAGCAGGGTCGAGGTGGTCACGATCACAACCTGCCGTTCCAGCGCGAACACGTGCAGCGCGTCGTCGTTGTGCACGGCCTCGATGTAGGCTGCTTCGACCGGCACGAACATCAGCACGAATTCCAGCGAATTCACGCCAGGCAAATCGGCATAGCGCTTGTCGGCGAGTTCGCGAACATGCTTGCGCAGCGAAGCCAGATGCGCGGACAGCTGCAGGTTGCGTTCGGCGCCGTCCGCCGCGCGGCAATAGCGTTCGTAGGCAGTGAGCGAAACCTTGGCATCGACGACGATGTCGCGCCCTTCAGGCAGGTGCACGATCACATCCGGACGCGGGCGTCCGCCGGCCTCGTCGGCCAGCGTCACCTGAGTCTCGTAGCCGCGGCCCTTCTGCAGACCCGACGCTTCGAGCACGCGTTCGAGCACCATCTCACCCCAGGCGCCCTGCGTCTGCGCATCGCCCTTGAGCGCGCGCGTGAGGTTGACCGCATCCTCGCTGATGCGCTGGTTCAAATTTTTCAGTGCGCCGATCTCGAATTTGAGCCCTGCGCGCTCGCGGTTTTCCTGATCGTACACCTCGTCTACGCGCTTGCGGAATCCATCGATCTGATCGCGCAATGGGTTGAGCAAGACACCGAGATTGGCCTGATTCTGCTCGGTGAGTTTCTTGCTTTGCTGGTCGAGCAGTTGGCGCGACAACAGATCGAATTTCTCGGCGAGCGACTTCTCGCGTTCGGCCGTCGCCAGCTGCTGCTCGCGCAGGCTCGTGGCCAGCGCTGTGCTTTGCTGCTCCGCGCGCTGGCGCGCTTCAGACAGGCGTTGTGCCTCAGCGCGTGCATCGTCGCGTTCGCGCTCCAGTAACGGCAACCGTTCCAGCCGCCCGGCCTGTCCGGCGTTGTCGCGCGACAGCATTAACACACTGTCGCGCAGTTCATCCCGTTCGCGCCGCGCAATCTCGTGCTCGCCGCGCAGGTGCCGCAACGGCAGCATCCAGACCAACAGCACGCCGAGCGCAAAGGCGATCAGCGCGATCATACCAACGAGCAGCAAATCATTCACGGAAAATGGCATGGGCAATCCGTATTCTGGATTGGGCGCATTGTGACAGGCCGGCGTCTCAATTGGCGAGATTCCCGCACCACGCCGGCACAGGCATCCGCTATAGTTGCGCTTCGAGAATATCCCGGCATCGCCTCGCAATGACCCACGATTCCAAACGCCTGACCGAGTGTGCGAACGCCATCGCCGCCGCCGGACGCCGCCTCGGCGCGCAGGGAATGACGCCTGCGACCAGCAGCAATTTTTCGATGCGACTGGATGCCGACCACATCGCCGTCACCGTGTCGGGACGAGACAAGGGCGCGCTAACGGTGGACGACGTGATGGTCGTGGACATGCAGGGAAATCCGGTTGCCACACCGGCGCGACCATCCGCGGAAACGGCGTTGCACGTGCAAATCTACGTGCAATTTCCGGACGCGAACGCCGTGCTGCACACGCATTCGCGCACGCAGACCGTGGCTTCGCGCCTGTACGCGAAGGCCGGCGTGGTCCGCTTCGACGGCTACGAATTGCAAAAGGCCATCGCCGGCCACACATCACATGAGCAGGCCATCGACCTGCCGGTATTTCCGAACACGCAACAGATGCCGGAATTGGTGGAACAGGTCGATGCGTGGCTGAAATCGGACAGACCGCTTTACGGCTATCTGATTGAGGGCCACGGCCTCTACACCTGGGGCCGCGGCATGGCCGAAGCCGAGCGTCATGTCGAGGCGTTCGAATTCCTGCTCGCCTGCGAATTGGATTTGAGGAAACTGACATGAGCCGATTGCGTATCTTTCGCGACAACGATGGCGCTGAACCGATCCGCGTTGCCTCACAGCATGCCGACATCGCGCGTGAACTCGGCGCAGTGGGCGTGCGCTTCGAGCAGTGGGAAGCGTCCAAGCCGATCGCACCGGGCGCGAGCCAGGACGAGGTGATCGCGGCATATCGCAGCGACATCGATCGGCTGATGCGCGAGGAGGGCTACAAGACCGTCGACGTGGTTAGCCTGAATCCGGACAACCCCGGCCGCGCCACGTTCCGTGCTAAATTCCTGAATGAACACACGCACGCCGAGGATGAGGTGCGTTTCTTCGTCGCCGGGCGCGGCCTGTTCACCCTGCACATCGGCGAGCGCGTTTTCGAGGTGCTGTGCGAACGCGGCGATTTGATCGGCGTGCCCGACGGCACACGACACTGGTTCGACATGAGCGAGGAGCCCTACTTCGTCGCGATTCGCCTGTTCAACAACCCGGCCGGATGGGTCGCGGAATTTACCGGCGACGACATTGCGCAGCGTTTTCCACGACTTGAGGCGAATGCGGCATGAGTTATCTGGATGAATCCCTTGCACCGGGCGAAATCGTGGTGGCGCGTTTCGACCTGCACTGGACAGCCAAGGGCTGGTTGATCCTCGGCATCGTGCTCATCCCACTCGTGATTGGTATCTTCATCACGATCTACGAATGGCTGCGTCTGCGCGGCATCGAGCAAGCCGTGACCAGCCAGCGCGTGGTGCGCAAGACTGGCATCATCGGTCGCCAGACCGAAGAAATCCGCTTGAGCGCGGTGGAAACCGTCGACCTGCATCAAACGGCATGGGGCCGCATCCTCGGATTCGGCAACGTGAATGTGACCGGCCGCGGCGAGAGCGATTTGACCTTTGTGCGCGTGGCCGATCCAGTCGCGGTCAAGCGCGCGATCGAGACCGCGTATTCGACGCACGTGGAATCCGGTAAAGCGAAATGATCCGCGCCATCCTCACCGACATCGAAGGCACCACCAGCTCGATTTCCTTCGTCAAGGACGTGCTGTTCCCGTTCGCACGCGAACGCCTACCCGCCTTTGTCGAAACCCACGCCGACAAACCCGAGGTGCAACACTGGTTGCATGAGGCGGCAAAAGAAGCCGGCATCGTTTACGCCGAGCGAGATGAAATCGTCGAGTTGCTGCAACGCTGGATCGACGAGGATCGCAAGGTCACCTCGCTCAAGGCGTTGCAAGGCATGATCTGGGACGAGGGTTATCGCGAAGGCGCGTTTCGCGCGCACGTCTACGCCGACGTGGCGCCGAAATTGCGCGAGTGGAAAAAGCAAGGTTTGGATTTGTATATTTATTCGTCCGGATCGGTCGCCGCGCAGAAACTGTTGTTCGGCCACAGCGAAGCCGGCGACCTGACGTCGCAGTTTTCCGGCTATTTCGACACCGAAACCGGACCCAAGCGCGATGCCGAATCCTACCGCCGCATCGCCGCCGCGATCGGCAAACCGGCGAACGAAATCCTGTTCCTGTCCGACATCGCGGAAGAACTCGACGCCGCGCGCGCAGCGGGAATGCACACCACGCAACTGGCACGCGCGCCCAACGCATGTCCGGCGCAAGGTGCGCATCCATGCGTGCCTGATTTCGGCGCGATTGCGTTGGACTGAATCGGGCCGGATCGAATCATGCGTCGCCTTCTCGCTGCTGTTTTCATTCTCACTTTCGCCGCCGGCGCGCTGAGCGCCGCGCTGTTGCTGCGGCATCGGACTCCGGCACCGCCGCAAACACATGCGGCCGTTGCGACAACGGCGCCGATCGCGCTCGCACCCGACTCCGCCGATGATGAAAACGATGCTTCCGGCAACGACTGGCCCGACGATGCCGACACGCCCGAACAGGTCATCTACGCGCAGCCGCGGATGTTGCGCGATGCCGTAGCCAAGCTCGCGCCGCGTACAGCCGGCAAGCCGAATCTGTACTTCATCGGCTTTGCCGGCGACGGCGAAGAAGACGTTTTTCTCAACGAAGCCGAGTACGCGAATACCCTGCTCGGCAAACGCTTCGATGCGGCCGGTCATGAATTGCTGCTGGTCAACAATCCGGCGACGCTGTCGCGCTATCCGCTGGCGTCGCTGACGAACCTGGAAACCGCCGTCGGCGCGGTCGCCGAGAAGATGGATCGCGACAACGATATCCTGTTCGTGTTACTCACCAGTCACGGCACGCAGGATCATCTTCTGTATGTGAACATGGACCCGCTTCCGCTGGATTCGATCGCGCCGGAAGATTTGGCGGACATTTTCGCCAAGGCGAAAATCCGCTACAAGGTCGTGGTGATTTCGGCCTGCTATTCCGGCGGCTTCATCGACGCATTGAAAAACGACACCACGATGATCGTCACTGCCGCGCGCGCCGACCGTACCTCGTTCGGCTGCAGCAGCGATTCGGACATCACCGACTTCGGTCGCGCATTTTTCGTCGACGGACTCAACCACAACGACACGTTCGGCGGTGCGTTCGCCGAGGCGAACAAACTCGTGGGCGCCTGGGAAACGCGCGATCACGAGGAGCATTCACAACCACAATTCATTTCCACGCCGCGCATCGAGGCACAGCTCAAGCTCTGGCGTGCCGGCATCACGCTCGGGCCACCGGTGCCGTTCGTCGCGCCTCCCGGGGCGGGTGGCGATGGCACGTTGACAGCACAAAATTGATCTGCGTCAAGACAACCGAAGGTTTCCGGTTTTTGACCTTGACAGCAATACGCGCCTGGAGTATCTGGGCGAGATAGCGCTTCGAAGGGGGTGAACGGCATGATCGTGCAAAATGTCGTGGCAACGATCACGTTGGTGGGCATTGGCCTGGTCGCAGCCGGCTTCATCCACATCATCATCCAGGCCGGCAAACCGGCTGGCGCCGAGGCGACAAGCAAGTCCGCGCAAACGGCGCAAACGTTGCAGAAATGGTTGTTCGCCGCGCTGTTCGTCATCTTCATCGGTGGTAGTTTGGCCACACTGGCGCAATTTCCGATTGCGCCACAACATTCAGCGCTCGACGTGAAGCAAGTCGTGAATGTGGTCGGTCGTCAGTGGTCGTGGCAGATCACGCCATCCGTCCTGCAAGCCGGCAGTCCGGTCGAGTTCCGCGTCACCAGCGCCGATGTCAATCACGGTTTCGCCATCTACGCGCCCGACGGCCGCATCGAAACGCAAACACAGGCGATGCCCGGCTACACGAACAAGCTGGTGTACACATTCGACCAGCCCGGAACCTACACCGTGCAATGCCTCGAGTACTGCGGACTAGGGCATGCGCCGATGAAGGCCTCCTTCCAAGTCGTCGCGGCCAAAGGAGAGTGACCATGGCATCGCTCACCCTGTATCCGAACGACGAACGGCTGGCTGGCGGCGAACGCACCGTATTCAATCTGTACCTGATTTCGGCTCTGGGCCTGTTCGTACTCATGATGCTGCTGGGCTTGACCATGCGCATGGCGCAGGCGCAATGGCTCGCCGTGGCTCCCAACTTGTTCTATCAGTTGTTGTCGATGCATGGCGCCGGCATGGTCGGGACGATGTCTCTCGCAACGACTGCAGTGATGTGGTTCTTCCTGCGCAAGTACGTGCACCTGCACCTGTGGGCTTTCCTCGCCAACTACGTGCTGTTTCTGCTCGGCGCGTTGTGCATCATCGCGTCGATCTTCCTCGGCGGCTATGGCGCGCTGTGGACTTTCCTGTATCCGTTACCGATCGACGGCATGGGGCTTTGGACCTCGCACGCCGCGGCGTTGTTCATGCTCGGTTATCTGTTCATCGGCGTCGGCTCGTTGCTGTTTTATCTCGACGCTGCGGCCGCCATCATCAAGGTGCATGGCAACCTTGGTCGCGCGCTCGGCGCGCAATGGTTGTTCGGCGGCACCATCGACCAGAACCATCCCAAGACGGTCGTCGCCAGCACCATGGTGATCATCGCCAATTCGCTCGGCATTCTCGCCGGCGCGGTGGTGCTGGTGATGAGTCTGATCAACATCTACTACCCGGATGTAACGCTCGATGCGCTGGTCACCAAGAACCTGATCTACTGGTTCGGGCACATGTACATCAACGCCACGATCTACATGGGCGTGATCGCGGTGTACGAACTGCTGCCGCGCTACACACAAAAACCCTACCCGATTTCGCGCCCGTTCCTGTGGTCGTGGGCGGTCAGCACCGTGTTCGTGATCGTCGTGTTCCCGCACCACCTGCTGATGGACTTCGCGCAGCCGCGCTGGCTGGCGATCATGGGTCAGGTGGTTTCGTGGGGCGCCGGCTTCCCGGTATTCCTCGTGACCGCGTACGGCGCACTGGCAAACCTGTACCGTTCCGGCATGCGCTGGACCATGCCGTCGCGGCTGATGGTGTTGTCGCTATTCGGTTGGGCCGCCGGCATCATTCCCGCCATTCTCGACGGTACCATCCGCAACAATCTGGTGTTGCACAACACGCAATGGGTGCCCGGGCATTTCCATTTCTACCTGCTGCTCGGCGTGCTGGCGATGGTGCTGGCGCTGATGTTCCATGTGATCGGCAGTCGCGTGAACGCGCCGCCGAACTCGAGCGCGGACAAACTCGGATTCCCGGTCTATCTGATTGGCGGACTGATCTTCGTGTTCGCCTTTCTCGACGCCGGCCGTCTGAGCGTGCCGCGGCGCATGGATCAGCACCTTCCCGAATGGCTGTTCACCGACCAGCTCGGCTCGATCGGCGCGATACTGGTGGTTCTGGCGATGTTGTATTTCGCGGTGCGCATCAGCGCGGGACTGCTCAAGGCCGATTCGCCCGGAGGCTCCGGTGCGCCTGCTGCGAACGCTACTCGCTAGCCTCGCAATTCTCGCCGCAGGCCTCGCTACCCTCTCCGCCGCCACTGACGGTTTCCGTGCCTACACCACGGAAACCGCGCGCCGCATCGATGTGCGCGAGCACCCGCGCGCCGTGCCGGATGTGTTGTTGCAGACTGCCGACGGCCACATCGTCGAACTCGCCAGCCTGCGCGGGCGCTGGCTGCTGGTGGATTTCATCTACACCCGCTGCGAGACGTTCTGCTCGGTGCAAGGCAGCCAGTTCGCGCAGTTGCAACAGCGGCTGGCCAAGCCGATCGCCGAAGGCCGGGTGGCGCTGCTCAGCATCAGCTTCGATCCGGCACACGACGGCCCGGCACGACTGGCCGCCTACCAGCAGCGTTCGCGCGATCGCGGCGCCGGATGGATCGCGGCACGCACGACAGACACGGCTGACCTCGGTGCGCTGATGCGGATATTTGGCGTGACCGCGGTTCCCGATGGCCTCGGTGGATTCGTGCACAACGCCGCCATTGCCGTGGTCGATCCACACGGCCGGCTGGTGGCGATCACCGACTGGGACACGCCGGACGAAGCAGAACGCTACGTTTTGCGGGGACTGGCACCATGATCGCCGCTGCGCAACGCAAAGCGTGGCTTGGATTGGCGTTGTGCGCGACGCTGGCGCTGCCGCCGTTGCGACACCTGCTTGAAGCGACGATGACGCTGCAGATGCTGGTACAGATTCCCTTGCTCGCCGTTGCCGGATGGTGGCTGGCATCGTTTTTCTCACGGCGCATGACCGACGCGCTGGCGAGATGGAATCACAGCGGCATCAGCGGATTGCTGTTGGTTTCATTCGCCTCGCTCGTGTGGATGCTGCCGCGCGCGCTCGACGCGGCGTTGGATACGCCATGGGTCGCCGTTGCCAAATTCATCAGCGTGCCGCTGCTGATCGGCATGCCGCTGGCGCTGAGCTGGCCGCGCGCCGGATTCGTGGTACGCGGCGTGTTCCTGCTCGAAGCCATCGCCACTGCCTTTCGCCTCGGCTGGTTGTACCTCGCCTCGCCGCAGCGGCTGTGCAGCAATTACCTGCTCGGCGATCAGCAACGCCTCGGCGAATCGCTGATGGCAATCGGCGCGGCGATCATTCTGTTTCTGGCATGGAAGCTGGTCTGGGGGCAGCCGCGTCTGGATGCCATACGCATGGAGCAAGATTAGCCGCGCCCACCGGAAAAGCCTGCGCGCGCGGCAATCGCGCTATCCGGAAAATCGCAGAACAACGCATCGACGCCCAGTGCAAAGGCCGCTTCGAGCTCCGCGCGCGGCGTGGCGAATGGTGTGCAATCGCCGTCATCGCGAAATGTCCATGCGTGCAATTCCAATCCGGCGGCATGTACGTCCGCGACCGGCCGCATCGCCCTGCCCGTTGCGTCCCACAGCAAATTTTTCGGCGGCGCAATTCCACGCGCCCAACTGGCCAGTTCACGCAACGCATTCGCATCGGGCATGGATTCGACCAGGGCGAAGCAGTGATTGCCGCAGCGCGCATGCAACTTGCGCAACACCGCATGATCGAAGCATTCCAGCCACACCGGAGTGTCCACGCCGAGCGCATCCGCGGCGCGCAGTTCGGATTCAAACAAAGCAACCGGATCGAATCCAAGCGAATGGAAATAATCCGTATCCTTGAGTTCGACGTCGACGACGCACTTGGCAGCGCGAGCCATTTCCAGCAGATTCGACAAACGCAGAACTGCGGACTGTCCGTCGTATTCGCGGCTGCGCAACGGATTGTGCTGCACGCAGCGCAAGGTATCCAATTCCGCCGCATCGAAATCGCCGATCCACCATTGCGGCTTGTCGTCGACGCGGCGCGCGCGCGAAGCGAATTCCCGACGCCAGGCGATATCCGTCGTCGGCGCCAGGTCGATGTCGTGACGCACGATGAGCACGCCATCGCGACTGGGCAGAACATCCGGTTCCACGGCATCGGCGCCCTGCGCAAATGCGAGCGCAAAGGCCTCCGGCGAATGTTCCGGACGATGACCGCTCGCACCACGGTGCGCGATGATGCGCGGCGAGTTGCCGTCGAGTGTTTTCCAGAAGTCGCTGGTCACGGGATTCTCGGCCATCAATTCACCAGCAGCGCCTTGGCCAGTCCGCCCTGGAACTTGCCGATGCCGCGCGCCATGTGCAGCAATCCGAACAGCAGCACAATGCCGAGCACGAACAGCAGCGGGTCGCTGATTTGCCACGGCAACAGCAGCGTATCGTTGAAATGGATATCGGTGGCCCAGTCGATGCGAACGATGCCCAGCATCCATCCCAGATGCGCCAACGGCGCCAGGATAAACGACAGCGACAACGCGATGCCGGTCACGGCGAACGTGAAATAGACGATGCCGAGCGGCAGCATCAGTACGAAGTAAAGCAGCGTCGACCAGGTGCGCGGGTCCTTGAACATGCCGCCGATGCGTTTGAACATCGATCCTTCGCGCGGCGGATACAGCGGTCGCCGTGGCATGCGCTCGCCGAGCATCACCTCGATGATGCGGCCTTCGACCAGCGACAGCACGCGCGTCGTGCCGAAGAACAGCACGGCGACGACTATGCCGAAAATCAGGATCGAAAGCCCGATCGACAACGACAATCCGGTCACGGTCCAGGTGAAATAGAAAATTCCCGTCGCCAGCGACAACAGCATGTAGAACAGTGCCGAATAGGCGCGCGGATCGGCGCCCACCGCAAAGAATCGCCCCAACGCCGACGTGCGCGGCTGCTGCGGCGGCGGTCGCAACGCCTGACGCACGACATTTTCCTTGTCGACATAGATCTCCGCGACTTCTTCCGGCGCGCCGTAGCTGCTGACGATTTTCGCCAGCACTTCGGCTTCGGGCAAGCCGCGGTGCTCGCGCAGCTCCCCGCGCAGATGCTCTTCGGCGTCGTACAGCGCGTCCTGGATCAACGCCGGATCCGCGCCGGCGAGCGCCGCGCGCAACTGTTCCAGGTATTCGGCAACGGTACGAGGTGATGTCGGGGTAGTCATGCTCAATCCTCCAGAACGGAGTTCACAAAGTCGCGGGTGGAAATCCAGGCCAGGCTCCATTCGCGCAGCACGCGCCGGCCCAGCGGCGTGATGCGGTAGTAGCGCCGCGGCGGGCCGGTCACCGATGGTTCCACTTCGCTGTCCAGCAATCCCGCAGCAGCCAGGTTGCGCAGCACCGGATACAGCGCGCTCTGTTTTCCGCTGAGCACGCCGGCACCGGTTTCATCCAGGCGCTTGACGATCTGGTAGCCGTACATCGGCTGGCGCGCGCGCGACAGCACGCCGAGCAGGACCAGCGAGACAATGCCGGCGCTCAGCTCCTTGTGGAACTTCCAAAGATGGCTTTCGGTTTCGTCCACGTTGCATCGACCTCGCCATAAGCGCAGATCAACTATAGTGTTGACTTGACAATAGATAGCGTGCCGGAAGTCATGCCGGCGACGCTGCCAGCTTGGCCATCAGCAGAGAGTCAGGCGATCAGGCCGCCCTGCGCAACCAACTCGCACATCGCCTGAACATCGGCGTCCATGGCGCGGTCGCGGTTCATGAAAGCCACGTGTTCGCGAATTTTGGCGAAGGCCGACTGCACCGCGCCACCGGCGCGGAACTCGCCAGCATCACGCAAAGCCGTCATCAAACCCTGCACTTCGCGCTCCAATTGCGCGTAATCGGCGTGTGATTTTTCCGGCGTGCCGGAAATCTTGCGTGCCAGCGCCTGCCAGTCGCCGCGCGCGGCCAGGGTGCGTGCCGCGTTGAGCATGTCCTGGCGGTATTCGAGCGCCTGCGCGGCGGTATACATTTCCAGCGCGAGAACGTGACTTAGATCGTCGAGCATGTCGAGCACATGGCGCGCTTCGTTCGCGCCCATCGAGACATGGTCCTCGGCGTTCGCGCTGGTCGGAATCGAATACACGCTGGCCGGATGCGCGCGCGTGGCGAGGTCGTTGACCAGCGCCGCGGCCGTGTATTGCACGATCATGAAACCGGAATCGGTAGCGTCCTCGTTGCCGATCAAAAACGCCGGCAGCCCATCGTTGTTCGCCGGATCGACCAGTTTGTTCAGACGTCGCTCGGAAATCGAAGCCAACACCGGAATCGCTGCCTTGACGTAACTCATCGCCAGCGCCAGCGGCATGCCGTGGAAGTGACCGGCGGAAATCACCTGATCCTCGATGACCTTCGCGTCTTTCGCATCGGGAAAAATCAGCGGATTGTCGGTGACGGCGTTCAACTCGATGTCGATCACGCGCTGCGCCTGCGCGAGCGCGTCGCGCACCGCCCCATGCACCTGCGGGATGCAGCGCAGGCAATACGCATCCTGCGGCTGATGCTTCTTGCCACCCTTGAATGGCAGGAAGCGCGCGTAAAATGCCTCCTTGCCCTGCCGCTGCGACGGCGGCACCCAGTCCCAACCGATATCGAAGCGATGCTCACGATCTTTGGCGTCGTCCCACGAATCGGCCAGCCACGGCTTGAAGCGCGGCACGAGGTGATACGGAATGTCGGCCAGCGTCGAACCGTCGAGCAGGCGGCGCAGATTCGCCGCGGTTTCGACCTGCCCCGGATGCGGGCGCAGCGCGTGGACTTCTGGCTTGAACGCCGACGTGCGGCCAGCGAAGGCGTCCAGCGTCATCGCGGCGGAAAGGTCAGCGGTCGCCAGCAATCTTTCCAGACGATCGAGCGCCAGCACGCCCATTGCCAGCATCTGCGTGGTGCCGTTGTTGAGCGCGAGACCTTCCTTGAACGACAACTTCACTGGCGCGAGTTTCGCGCGCTTGAGCGCCTGCGCGCCGGACATGCGCTCGCCGCCGAAGAACGCCTCGCCCTCGCCGAGCAGGACGATGGCCAAGTGCGACAACGGCGCCAGATCGCCGCTCGCGCCGACCGAGCCTTTTTCCGGGATCACCGGCACGACGCCGCGATTGAGCAATTCGGCGAGCGACTGCAACGTGCTCGAGCGGATGCCGGAATGGCCGCGCATCAGCGTGTTGACGCGGATCGCCAGCATCGCGCGTACCACCTCGACGCTCATCGGCTTGCCGACGCAAACCGCGTGCGTGACGACGAGGTTGTGCTGCAATTCCTCCATCAGGGTTCGCTCGTTGGCGACGCCCTCGCGCTGGCGCTGCGCACCGAGCAGCTTGTCGGCGTTGCTGCCAAAACCCGTGGTCACGCCGTAGATCGGCTCGCCGCGCTTGACCTGTTCGCTGAGGAAATCCGCCGTGTGCTGCACCTTGGCGAGTTGATCCGGCGCGAGGCCGATGATGGCCTCGCCACGCGCGATCTGCGCGACCTGCGCGCGCGTGAGGCGCGAACCGTCGAGCAGAATCACATGCCGCGTTTCGCCGCTCATGGGGTTACCGCCTGTGCGAGCTCCGCGCGCAATGTTTTCACGAGTTCCACCCGCGACACTTCGGTTTGATCCTGCTTGCGCATGTCCTTCACCGCGACCGTGCCCTTCGCGACTTCGTCCGGCCCGATCACAAGCACAAAACGGATGCCGGCGCGGTCGGCGTATTTGAACTGCTTGCCGAGCTTGCCGCCATCCATCACGACTTCGGTAGCGATGCCGGCGTTACGCAATTGCGCCGCGATTTCCAAGCAAGCCGGCAGCAATGTCTCGTCCATTTGCGCGACCAGCGCCTGCACCGTGCTAGACGCCGCGCCGAGCAGCTTCGCCTCACGCAATTGCCAGAACAGGCGCGTGGCGCCGATGGAAATGCCAACGCCCGGCAGTTTCGATTTGGTGTAGTTCGACGCGAGATTGTCGTAGCGTCCGCCCGAGCAGATCGAGCCGATCTGCGGATGCTCATTCAACGTGGTTTCGTAAACGGTGCCGGTGTAGTAGTCGAGGCCGCGCGCGATCGACAGGTTGATCGCGTAGTGCGTTTCCGGAACGCCGAACGCGCGGATCAATTCCAGCGTCTGCTTCAGTTCCGTCACGCCTTCGAAGAACGCGGCGTTGTCCGCGCCGAGCGCGTCGAGCCTGGCGAGCGCATCGGTGTGGCCGTGCGAGCGGATCTGCACGAAGTCGAGGATTTTCCGCGCCGCATCGGCAGACAGGCCAAAGCCTTCGCCCGTCAGCGTGTCGCGCACATGATCCGCGCCGCGCTTGTCGAGCTTGTCGACTTCACGCAGCGCATGCGCCTGACGTTCCGGATCGCTGATGCCCACGGACTCGAAAAACCCGCGCATCAGCTTGCGGTTGTTGAGCCAGATCGTGAACGGCCCGATGGCGAGGTCGCGGAACACACTGTAGATCACCGCCGGAATCTCGGCGTCGTAGCGGATCGACAACGTGTCCTTGCCGATCACGTCGATGTCGCACTGGTAGAACTCGCGGAAGCGCCCGCGCTGGGCGCGTTCGCCGCGATACACGCGTTGGATCTGGTAGCGGCGGAACGGAAAATTCAACTCATGCTCGTGTTCGGCGACGTAGCGCGCCAGCGGCACGGTCAAATCGAAGCGCAGTGCGAGTTCGGGTAAACCGGCGGCGGATTTTTCCAGCGCACCGGTGGATTGCACGAAATAGACCTGGCGTTCGGTCTCGCCGCCCTGCTTGGTCAGCAGCACGTCGGAGAATTCCATGACCGGGGTTTCGACCGGCAGGAATCCGAAACGTTCGAAATTGCCCCGGATCGTATCCAGCAGGCGTTGGAACGCGATCTGGTCCGGCGGCAACAGTTCCAGCGTGCCGGGCATGGTGCGGGCTTGGGTCAACGCCATGGATTCCTCGCAAACCTGTCTGCCAAAGCAAAAAAACCGGCGCGCGGCCGGTTTCTTGTTCAATCATTGGTCGGGGTGAGAGGATTCGAACCTCCGACTTCTACCTCCCGAAAGTAGCGCTCTACCAGGCTGAGCTACACCCCGACACGGAAAGCAAAACGAGCCGCGCATTCTAGCGGCGTGGCAGCACTGGCGCAAGACGAAAACGCCCGGCGGGTGCCGGGCGTTTGCCTTGCTCGAACGCAATCTCTTACTTGCCGCCGCAATCCTTGCCGTGCGAGCCGTGGTTACCGGCCGCCTTGGCCGCCGCTTCGCTCATGTACGAGCCTTCCTTGGTCTTGCCATACCACTCGTCGCCCTGGCAGTGATAGACCTTGGACGAGGCATTGACCCAGACCAGACCGGGTCCGCCACCGGGTTTGGCGGTAATTTGCGATGCGGGTGTCGGCGCCGTGTGTTTGGACGACTTGGGTGCCTTGGACGCCGGAGCAGCAGGAGCCTGTGTTGCGGCAGGTGCCGCAGCCGTTGCTGCTGCTGCCGGAGCCGCTGCGGCCGGAGCTGCCGCTTCCGCCGCCTCTGCCTTCTTCGACTTTCTCGATTTCTTCGACGGCTTCGCCGGCTCGGCCGATGCATCATTGGCAGCGGCCGCTGACGATCCCGCTGCAGTCGATTCGCCGTTGATCCATTCCTTCACGCCCTTGTGGCCACGACAGGCGCCCTTGTGCGTGGTACCGGTGTAATACGTGCCGTCCTTGCAGGATGCCGTTGCACCGGCAGGCGCCTGAGCCCAGGCACCGGCGGTCAACAACAATCCAAGTCCCAAAGCGCTCGAAACAAGCAATGCTTTCATCGCAGTCTCCATTTGATGGGGAATCCTCTGGCGCATACGAATGTGCGCGCTGCCGAGAATCCGCGCAAGACTGCCGTCTGTCAATCGTTTGCGCCGGATTCCGTAATGCCGTTCAGCAGTTCTCGCAACCTCGTTCAGCTTCGCACGACGATCTGCCAGCCAAATCGGTCGAAGACCCACAATCCCGGCATGCGGCGCGCCAGTTTGACGAAACCCAGGCGCCAGTCCGCGCAATCGGAATCAAGCGTCACGGACACTCGCCGGCCGGCATGCTCGATGCGCGCCACGCCGGCCGATTTTCCCTGCGTGGCGTCGAAAACCGGCAATTCGGCGACGCCGGATTGCCAC
>Ga0207654_10000129_pt1 | contig 48965 bp, 35 predicted proteins | sample KBSC64metaG_FD_184355 | JGI IMG/M metagenome (GOLD analysis project Ga0207654, IMG submission 184355) | Corn rhizosphere microbial communities from Kellogg Biological Station, Michigan, USA - KBS C6-4 metaG (SPAdes) (version 2) | ecosystem: Host-associated > Plants > Roots > Rhizosphere > Soil...
CCTGATCGGGCCGAGTATTCTCGCCCACTCGGGCATCTCTTCGGCGTACTATCCTGCCTGTCGGTGTGAAGGATCGTTCGTTGTTTTCCGAGAAGGCCGGGATGCGCTGCGGCACATCAACAGAGAGGAAATCGAGACGCTTCGTCTTAGGCACAACGCTGATCCGATTCTGATTGTGTCTCAATTATTTCCGAAAGCGGAGTGCGAGCGTCTGGGTCTGAAGCTCCTGTACAGGTCGCCCCATGGATGGATGTCCCCGGCGGAAGATACGCTGATCTATGGCACAGGTCGCGAGTTTTAGCCCGGGTTTCGTCCAAGAAGATCCACTGGAGTGGTTTGCTGATCTCAGAATCGCCGCGCTGGGTCGTCGTTTTGCTTTGGTGACTTCCTCTTTGCGGATAATGCCTGACATCCTTTCAAATGTCCCCGCTGTCAACTCACTATTCATCAGATCGACCCTCGGTATCTAGCAGTCGCTGATTGTGGATTTCAAGGAGCAAGCTGGCATCGTGCATTGAAAAGCAAAGGAAGTTCTAAAGATGGCAGTCGCAACAACGTGGTTTTAGCCACCTTTTTCGTCATCGCTCTTCGAGTTCTCAGTCAGGAGACCTGCCGCGAGCCTTCTGCTCAGCGACCAGTCGTTGAATAAACCGGGGCCCGTCCTTTTCGAGCCCTCGACGCCTTCGTGCAGAAACATCTCACAAATCTGAGAAAGCGCTCTCAGTTCATCGTTTGCTATGCGTTCAAGTTCGCGCTTGAGGTCCGGAGCGACACGAAACGCTATGAATTCAGTCTTGGCCACACACGAAATATAGCTGTTCGCGTAATCGTTCGGGTGCCAAGCCGCTTCCAAAGCTGAAGAGGTTGCTTGGCGAAAATCTTCGACTTGCCAGGAAAACTAAGCTTTCGTCATCTCGTTCCATTGACCTTCTCACCTCCATGACGACGGAATCTGAATTCTCCCTGAGCGCTTCATCTACAGCCCAGAACGGATCGGGCATTTGCTAAAAAAAGTAGGGTTGTCTGCCCCGTCGGCTGGGCAAAGACGGCAGGGGCCTTGTAATGGACTTGGCAACGGTGAGGCTGGTTCACGAATTTGCACGAATGTATGGAGGTGCAGGTCTAGACCAGAGTGACGAAAACGTGCACTGCCCGCATTGCGCTGAAAACAGGGAATGTATGTAGGTTGTGCATATTAAGCATGATTTCTGGCGGGATCGAAAACCGCTTGGTTCAGCTTTCGATGGACGGGCACGCGGGAATGTACCTGCACGGTTGCCTTCAAGGTGATTGCGCCTCAAGTCGATCGATCCAGAGAGGCGGCCACGCTCCGAACGGGGTGTCGAGGTCCTCCGCGAGGCGACCTTTAGGGCATTGCCACTGATAAACTCGAACCGTGCCAGCCACCGGTTCTCCTTCCGCAATAACTACGGCAGTGGATCAGACTAAGCCGCCCGTCTTCCTGCTCGACGCGATGTCGTTCATCTTTCGCGCGTATCATGCGATGCAGCGCAGCCGCCCAATGTCTACGCGCTCCGGTCTACCCACGGCGGCGATCTACGTCTTCGTGAATATGATTCGCAAGCTGCGCGAAGACTTCTCTCCGAAATATTTCGCTGCCGTCTTCGATCCCAGCGGCGCGGTCTTCCGCGACGAGCGCGCCAAGGATATCGGCACCCTTCGCAAGTGGAACTCCAAGCTCCAGGCCTTTGAAGAGGTCAGCTACGACGGCTACAAGGCCAAGCGCGAGTCCATGCCCGACGACCTGCGCCGCCAGGTTCCCTTCATCCGCCGATCGCTCGATGCACTTCGAATTCCCATTCTCGAGGTCCAGGGCTTCGAAGCGGACGACGTCATTGGCACACTGGCTCGCGAAGCCGCTGAACAAGGTCATGAGGTCTTCATCGTTTCCGGCGACAAGGACATGATGCAACTCGTCTCCACGCACGTGAAGGTTCTCAACCCTCAGAAGGACAACTTGATCCTCGATGCCGATAAGGTGAGGGAAGTCCTCGGAGTCCCGCCCGAAAGGGTCGTCGATGTTATGGCCCTCCGCGGCGACAACATCGACAACATCCCCGGCGCGCCAGGCATCGGCGACAAAGGCAGTGTCGACCTGATCGTCGAATTCGGCAGCGTTGAAGCCGTCCTTGATCGCGCTTCCGAGGTCAAGCGCAAAAGCTACCGCGAATCACTCGAACAAAACCGCGATGCCGTCCTGCTCTCAAAGGAACTCGTCACGATTGATTGCCGGGTCCCTCTCCCTCTCGACCTCACAGCGATGCAGACACAGGAGCCTGACCTCGAAGCATGCCGCACGCTGTTCAGCGAGCTCGAATTCACCTCTATGCTCCGTGAGCTTGCACCCTCCGCCTCCGCTCCCACACTCGAACTTATCGACCGTCCCACGTCCGAGCAGGCTGCCGACTTCTACGCTGCCGCACGGAAGAACGGCTTTTCGTTTGCACTAGCTGCGGAGGAGCCGAGCGAAACAGAGTCTGAGGCAGAGGAACCGGCGCCCCCTCAGACGCTTTCTCTTCTTGACGCAATCGAAGAAGCCGAAAAGAAAACGGAATCCAGCATTGGAGTCAGCGCCGAAGCAGGCAAAGGTCTCTGTCTTCCTCTTACGCCCGAACTGAAGAACCTGTTCGAGGATCCAGCAGTCCCCAAACGCGTCCACGACCTGAAACTCGCTCTGCATGTCCTGTGCGGCTTGAGCGTCGATCTACACGGCCAAGTCGACGACTCTCAGCTCCTTTCCTACGCACTTAACCCCACTCATACCACGCAGACTCTCGCCGATGTGGCTGCACGTCACAATCAGACTCCGCCCAACTCTCTCCCCGCGGCAGCTGCAATTACGCAAACGCTTGTGAATGATCTTCGTACCGAAGCCGAGCGCAGCAACGTGACCAGCGTCTACGAAAAGATCGACCTTCCTCTGGCACCTGTTCTTTACCGGATGGAGAAGAATGGCGTGCGGATAGACAAGGATGTGCTCGCTCATTTGTCGACCCGCTTCGGGGGGGAAATCGAGCGCGTCAGCCAACGCATCTACGAGCTTGCGGGCGAACGGTTCAACATAGGCTCCCCGAAAAAATTGGGTGAGGTCCTTTTCACGAAAATGGATCTGCCCATGCCGGTGAAGTATGGCAAAGGAAAGACCATCTCCACCGCTCAGGACGTCCTCGAGCCGCTCGCCGAAAAGTTCGAAGTCGTTCGACTTGTCCTCGAGTACCGCCATCTCTCCAAGCTCAAGTCCACCTATATCGACGTTCTTCCGCGGCAAGCCGACAAAGAATCCCGCGTCCACACCACATTTCAGTCGGCCGCCACCGCTACGGGAAGGCTCTCATCGTTCAATCCGAATCTCCAGAACATCCCCATCAAGACTGAGCTCGGCCGTGAAATCCGTGCTGCCTTCACAGCCGCTCCTGGTACCGAGCTTCTCTCTGCCGATTACTCGCAAATCGAGCTCCGTCTGCTTGCGCACTTCAGTGCCGACCCGCTGCTCATGCGCGCTTACCAGCAAAACGAAGACATCCATACCCTTACGGCAAGCGAGGTGTTCGGAGTTCCCGCCGAGACGATGGACAAGGAGACCCGCAACCGCGCCAAGGCAGTTAACTTTGGAATCGTTTACGGCATTTCACCTTTTGGGCTCGCCGCGCAGCTTGGGATCCCTCAAGCTGAAGCCCGCGCATACATCGACCGCTATTTCGAGCGCTACGAGGGGGTTAAAACCTTTATTAACAAGACGCTCGAGGATACCCGAAGTGAAGGCGCCGTTCGTACCATGTTTGGCCGTGTTCGGCCCATCCCGGACATTACCAGCCGCAATTCCAACGCTCGCGGATTTGCCGAACGCACCGCGGTCAATACGCCGCTGCAAGGCACGGCCGCGGATCTCATCAAGCTGGCTATGATCTCTCTAGATCGCAAGCTAACCGAACGTAAACTGAGAACCCGCATGGTCCTCCAGGTTCACGACGAGCTGCTTTTTGAGGTTCCGGCAGACGAAAAGGCAGAAGTGGAAGAACTCGTACGTGCTGAGATGGAAGGCGTCGTCAAGCTGAACGTTCCGTTGGTAGCTGACCTGGGTTTCGGCCCCAATTGGCGTGACCTGTAAGAAACGGGCAGGTCCAGGTGTGTCAGCGGTGCGGGGGACTGCCGATTACCGTCGGGTGTCAAGGATCCGCTTCGAGAACAAAAGATCTACTTAGCCCTGCTAGACTTCCGTAAACCGCGCAATTCAATCCAGAGTCTCAGAGCCCCCGCTGAGTGTAAAAGAAGGACTTTGGAACCTGGATGCATATGATGTGCGGTTTTAGATCGAGGTTTTGACTAGAATCCTCGCCGGCAATTCCATGAAGCAGAAAGTCGCCATCATCATCGGCGCCGGTCCCGCCGGCCTCACCGCTGCTATCGAGCTACAGCGGCGTACCGCCATCAAGCCGATCCTCCTCGAAGCCAGCACTCAGGTCGGAGGTCTTTCGCGCACGGTCCGTTACAACGGGAATCGCATGGACATCGGAGGACATCGATTCTTTTCCAAATCTGACCGCGTGATGCAGTGGTGGCTTGATCTGATGCCGCTTGAGGCCGGAGAAGGCGAACTCCGCTACCAGGGACAGAGCCGTGATATTCCGCACTCAAACGCATCGGCAGATCCAGCAGCAGAGGATCTAGTGATGCTGGTCAGGCAGCGCAAGAGCCGAATCTACTTCATGCGCCGCTTCTTCGATTACCCCATCCGCCTCACTCCCGAGACGCTAAAAAAGATGGGGCCTTATCGCACCATTCGCGCAGGTCTCAGCTATCTGCGTTCTGCCTGTTTCCAGCGTCGACACGAAAAGACACTCGAAGACTTTCTAATTAATCGCTTTGGCCGCGAACTGTACGAGACCTTCTTCCGTTCCTACACCGAAAAAGTCTGGGGCGTGCCGTGTACGGAGATTAGCGCGGAGTGGGGCGCTCAACGCATCAAGGGATTGTCGCTTCGTGGGGTGGTCGCCCACTTCCTGAAGAAGAATCTGAGTCCGCGCAAAAACGACATCGCACAAAAAGAGACCCAAACTTCACTCATCGAGAAGTTTCTGTATCCCAAACTCGGTCCTGGCCAACTCTGGGAACGCGCTGCCGACATCGTTCGTTGCAACGGCGGCGAGATCCATTTCGGAATGCAGGTGGATCGTATCAGCGTCGAGAACGGCTGCATCCAGTCCATCGAGGCGCGAGATGCCGATGGCAAGCGTTCTACGTTTGAAGGCGACTACTTCTTTTCCACCATGCCCATCCAGGACCTCATTCGCGGCTTCTCGATTGAGGTTCCGGCTGAAGTACGGCAAGTCAGCGAAGGGCTCATCTACCGCGACTTCATCACCGTCGGTCTGCTGGCGAACAAGCTCAAGCTCACTGAGCCGGACGGTTCGCCATTGAAGGACAACTGGATTTACATTCAGGAATCCGATGTCCTCGTCGGTCGCCTCCAGATATTCAACAACTGGAGCCCCTGGCTGGTGAAGGACAAGCAAAAAGTCTGGATTGGACTGGAGTACTTCTGCAACGATACTGACCCGATCTGGAAACTGTCAGATAAAGAAATGGCCGAGCTCGCAGTTGCCGAGGTTTGCAAGATCGGCATCCTGAACGCGGGAGGCGTCGAAGATTTTCACGTTGAGCATGTCCCTAAGACATATCCGGCGTATTTCGGAACGTACGACCGATTCAATCTGCTCCGCGATTATCTCGATACGTTCGAGAACCTATTCCTGATTGGCCGTAACGGAATGCACAAGTACAACAACCAGGACCACTCGATGCTCACTGCCATGGCCGCCGTCGAGAACATCGTCAACGGCGTCGTGACCAAGGACAACATCTGGTCGATCAATACGGAGATGGACTACCACGAGGAGAAAGCTGCAAACCGCGCGGCAGAGTCTCAGCCCGCGAGCAGCTTCGCCGAAGTCGAGTCGAGATAGCTAGACCCCCAACTCGGTCCTGATCGCGTTGGCAATCGCTTCTGCATGCCGCCGCATAGCTTCCTGGCTCTCCGCCTCGATCATTACGCGGGCCAGTGCTTCAGTTCCTGAGTAGCGAATCACCACGCGACCTGAGTCTCTGAGCTCCTCTTCTGCAGCCCGGATCCGCTGCGCGACGGATGCTATTCCATCCAGCGGCTTCTTTTCCCGCACCTTTACGTTTACGATCACTTGCGGGAATACCTTCAAGTCTGCGGTCAATTCATCGATGCTCTTTCCGCTTCGGGTCACCAAATCAAGCACAACGAGCGCCGTGAGCAGGCCATCGCCTGTGGTAGACAGGTGAGGGAATAGGATGTGCCCCGATTGTTCTCCGCCCAGCGCAGCATTGTTCTGTTGCATCTGCTCGAGTACATAGCGGTCTCCTACGGGCGCGCGCAGCATTCGGATGCCGGACCGCTTCAGCGCTGCTTCCAGACCCATGTTCGACATCGTGGTTGCAACCACCACATCTCCCGTCAGCAAGCCGCGCATTCTTAGATCACGCCCGGCCATCAGCAGGATTGCGTCTCCGTTGATCACATTCCCTTGCGCACCCGCCAGCATGCACCGGTCCGCATCGCCGTCGAATGTGACCCCAATTGCCGCGCCGCGTCTCTGCACCTCAGAGGCCACCCACTCAGGATGCAGTGCTCCGCAATGCTCGTTGATGTTGCGCCCATTCGGAGAGATGTTCAGCACCGCACATTCCTCCGGAATCTGAGCTCCCATCCTTGTAAACAACTCCGGAGCTATGGTGGCCGCCGCTCCATTTGCGCAATCCGCAACGATCCTCAGCCCTCGCAGGTGCAGTTCCGGCACACAACTCGCAAGGAAATCGATGTAATCGGATCTCAGTGCAGAATTGTCTTCCACGGAAGGTAGGCTTTCCACCGTGGGTACATTCGCATTCGCGGCTTGGCGGACGATTTCATCCTCCATCGCGAGTTCCATGGCATCCGGGAGCTTGTATCCATCCGGCCCGAATAGTTTGATTCCGTTGTCGCGCCACGGATTATGCGACGCTGAGATCACCACTCCCGCATCGAATATGTGTGTTCGCGCCAAAAATGCGACAGCGGGCGTGGGTACCACGCCTGCGCTCTCGACTTGCACACCGGTCTCCCGGAGAGCCGCCGCGATCGTGGATGCGATCCATGGGCTGGATTCACGTGTATCTCGTCCTAACAGCACCTTCGGCTGCGTCTTCTTTCGGAGCGAGTGACCGAGTGCGAGCCCCGTTGCATAAATCGTCTTCGCGTCAAGGGGCGGCTCTCCCGCCACACCCCTGATGCCGTCCGTTCCAAACAGCTTCCGTATTCCCGCTTGATTCATACGCTCACTTGTCACCCTTGCTTGCACTGCGAACTTCATCGACGGTGCTGCTGAATTCCCCATCGCTTAGCCTGGTTCTCACGTGCTCACCTCGCGCTATCTGCGAAGCTGATCGAACCACAGAACCGTCCTTGCCCAATACCAACGCATATCCGCGTTCCAGAACTGCCAGAGGCGACAGAGATCGCAGCCGCGCGTCAAGCCCGTCTACCGTTGCCGAGGCTCTTCTTGCGGTGCGCTCCACCGACCGCTCGATCCGTGTCTGGCTCACTCCCAGCCGCTCGCGCGCACGAGCCAGCAGTTGTCGAGGCTCGTGATGGAGTACATCCGCAGCCAAATCTGCTATCTGGCGCTGTTGTGTCCGAATTGAAGCGTTGACACTGGTGTCCATGCGGAATCCAAGGTCGTCGAGTCTCTGGCTCAGGCGATGCAGATGCGTCGAAATTCTTCTCTCCGCACGATCAACGCCTACCCTGTCGAGCATCTGCCTCGCGTGCAACACCTGGAATCGCGCAGCCCGCTCGAGCCTGCTCTCTTGATTCAGGACCCGCTCCGCCACACGATGTTGCGCTTCGGTAATCAACTCCGCTGCCGCAGACGGCGTTGGAGCCCGCAGATCCGCCACAAAGTCGGCAATCGTGAAATCTGTCTCGTGCCCCACCGCCGAAACCACCGGCACGGCCGAGGAGACGATCGCCCGGGCTACTCGTTCACTGTTGAATGCCGCCAGGTCCTCTGCGGACCCACCGCCTCGCGCTAAGACGATCACATCCACAAACCCAGACGCATTCAGGTGGGCTAGCGCCGCCTCAATTTCGAGGAGCGCCTGCTCTCCCTGCACAGCCGCGGGACAAAGCAGGACGTTCAGCCCGGCATGACGGCGCCCGACGATATTCAAGAAATCCCGGATCACTGCGCCTGTCGGCGAGGTCACAACGCCAACTGTTCGCGGAAACGATGGCAGAGGCCGCTTACGAGCAGGATCAAACAATCCTTCCAGTTTCAGCTTCTCTTTGAGCTGCTCGAAGGCAAGTTGCAGGGATCCAGCTCCGACCGGCTCAATTGCCTCTCCCACAAGCTGCAATTGCCCGCGCTGTGCGTATACACTCACGCGTCCGCGCACCAGCACGTGCAGACCGTCAGCAGGCTTGAACCTCAGAAGGAGTGCCTGACGCCTAAAGAGCACTACCGGCAACTGGGCTTCAGCATCCTTCAGTGTGAAATAGAGATGTCCGGATGGAGCAGGGCGGCAGTTTGAAATCTCGCCCTCTACCCAGATGTCACCATACTCGTGCTCAACCTGCTCGCAGACATGCGATACCAGTTCTTGTACTGGCCAGATCCGGCGCATGCTCTTCGGCTCTTCGAATGTGAAGCCAAGTTGGCGCGTCGATGTCTCGGGCCGAATCACCAATAAGAGTGTAATTGTTTTCCTGGAGCAGCCATTGAGCTCCAGGCCACAGACTCAACGGCTCTCAACCATGGCCTTCAGCTTTTCGCCGATTGCCGCCAGCCTCGTCACCGCGTCCGGGCTCGTATCGAGCCGGCCTTCACACAGGAGCTCGGCTTCGCGGGCCAGTTCAGTCCCTTCTGTCAACCCAAAGGTCCCGAGCACGCCTGCCAGCTTGTGCGCCTCGCCCGCAGCTGCCGCCTGTTCCTCTTCGCTGAGCCCTGCGCCGCTTGCCAGCCGGGCCGCCGCGTCCTGCAGCGTAGCCAGGCGCTGTTCCATCTGCGGGAGAAACTTCTGCCACAGCCGGTTCATTGCCTCGCTCAGTTGTGAAGGCGCGGGGTCTCCCATGGGTTTTTAGTTCCAACCCAGGATTTCCGCCACCTGTTGTGACAGCGCCATCGGGTCGAAGGGCTTCACCAGAACTGCCTTCACTCCGAGGTCCGCGAAGCGCGAGCGGTCCGTCGCCTGCACCTTCGCCGTCAGCAGCATTACGGGTATATGCGCTGTTGCCGGGTTCTTCTGCAACTCGCGGAATGTCGCGGGGCCATCCATACCTGGCATCATCACATCCAGCAGAATTGCATCCGGCTGATAGGTTGCCGCTCGTGCCAGACCCTGGGCGCCGGAACTCGCTACCATGACTTCCCAGCCTGCGACGGTCTCCAGGCTCAGCGCTGCTACCTCACGAATGTCGTCTTCATCATCGATGATAAGAATGCGGTGCATGAACTACTATCTCCGAAAAGCTAAGAGCCCTGTCCCGTGGACAATTCAGATACTGCTTCCTCGGCCTCTTGTGAACTGCGCAGCATTGTCAGTACCAGCGCTTCCAATTGCTCCGGCTCTACGCTGGCTTTGGCCAGGAAGTGGTTCAACCCAAGTACAAGCTGCATACGTTCGGCCTGTGTCAACCCGTGTGCGGAGTAGGCCACAAGCGGCGACTTGCTCAAATCTTCATGTTGGCGCAGCCAATCCACGACATTGAAACCGTCGCCATTCGGCATACCGATATCCAGAACAATCATATGCGGCTGGAAGGCGAGGCAATCATCCAGCGCTGCCTGTCGGGAATCTGCCACGTGCACTACTGTGTTTTCCCGGCGGAAGATCTCACCGATTACCTGTCCCAGGTCTGCGTCGTCCTCGACGACCAAGATCCGTGCCTGTTCACCGGGAACGCACAGAACCCTCACCAGTTCCTCCAGCAGAACATCATCGCTGGGACGAGGGAAGAGCCTGTCTGATTTCTTCTTGTGATTCGGCTCCGGCGGATGCTGCGGATTTGCGACGCCCAGCAGCACAACTGGTGTGTTCGCCTCCGGCTCTTCGCGACGAAGCAGGGGAAGAATTTCCCAGCCATTGATGCCGTCGAGCGTTGTGTCCAGCACGATCGCTGAGACACCGTCGTGCGCCACAGCAACCGCCTGATCAACCGTTGTTGCTTCAACGACGCGGTAACCAAAGCGCGCCAGTTGATCTGCTATCAGCGGACGCGTCGTTCCACCTGTATCGGCGATCAGTACGGCGCCATGGGCTGCGGGGCTTGTCTGGTTCTCCTGATGCTTGGCGACAGCAATGGGCTGGTATGGCAAAAACACCCTGAACGTCGACCCGCGCACCGGGTTGCGCTCTGCCCAGATTCGGCCGCTGTGCTGCAGCACGATTGCCCGGCAGATCGCCAGCCCCAGACCGCTTCCGCCCTTCTGACGCGAGTCTGAAGCGTCTACCTGCTGGAACCGCCCGAAGATAGCCTCCAGCTTATCTGCGGGAATACCGCGTCCCTGGTCGATGACGGACAGAGTCACTCCGCTTGCGCCTGAACGAAGCATTACGGAGATCGCCGAATTCGCGGGTGAGAACTTAATTGCGTTAGAAAGGAGGTTCGTGATCACCTGCAGCAGCCTGTCGGGATCGGCCGTGACTTCAACCTGCGTCTTGTCATGAATCAGCAGAACGCCGGCTTCGTCAGCCATGGGCTGCACACCGTCGATCGCCTGCCGCACAATCTCGCCCAGCTGAATCTGTCGGAATGCCAGCGGCTCGCGTCCGCTCTGCGTGCGTTCGAGGTCAAGAATGTCATTGATCAGCCGCACCAGCCGCTCGGAATTGTTCAACGCAATACGCAGCAGATTCGCAGCCTTCTCATTGATCACCCCAAGCATGCCCGAGGAAAGCAAGCCGAGCGCGCCGCGAATCGATGTGAGCGGAGTCCGCAACTCGTGGCTGACCGTCGACACGAACTCGTCTTTCATCCGGTCCAGAGCGTAGCGCTGGCTGATGTCTCTGAAGCTCAGCACCGAACCTGAGAATCGCCCCTGATCCAAGATCGGATTCAGGAAGAACTCTGCAGGGAAACCGGTTCCGTTGCTGCGATAGATCGTGCCCTCGCCTGTTACAGATTTCCGCTGCCCGGTAGCGCGGCGCAGCGGGCAATCGTCGGCGCACTTCTTGTCGGCAGGCGCAGAACCGTGAACAAGCTGGTGGATTGGCTTGCCGATCAGGTTCTGGGGACGCGCGCCGAGTAACCGGGCAGCTGCCGGATTCGCAAAGCGAACCAGCCCGTTCCGGTCAATGCCGCAGATACCATCAGCTACCGACCCAAGCAGAATTTCCTGTTGCCGGCTGAGTTCTTCCGCACGCTCCCGCTCACGCGTCCGCGCAAGCATCTGCGCCAGGGAGCCAGCCACAGTCTCCATGGCAGCGGCTGTTTCACGATCTTCGCGAATTCGCGAGTGGCAGTAGAACTCCAGCACAGCCAGCACGTGATTCCCTACCTGGACTGGTGCAGCCCATCCAGAAATCATCTTGCTCTGCAGCGCAGACTGTACGCGTGGAGTTACCGTCAAACCGGACAAATCGGAGGCCCAGACCAGACGGCCTTCTTTCCATGCGCGTCCGGGAAGGCTACCGCCCGGCGCGAGGGTGATGCCCATGCTCTCCTGGATTAGCCCTTCGGCACTCTTCCCCGGGACTCCCCAGGCAGTACTGAATTCAAGCCGGTTTTCCTCGACGTTGACGTCCCATTTAACGGCCACGTCCCATCCCTGGGAGATGCATAATGCCTCGAGCACCCGTTTTGTGGCGACTTCCGCCGAGATGTTCTCTCCCACGATCTGGCTCACTACCAATTGCAGGGCGAGCCTGTGCTCGCGCTGCTTCTGCTGCGTCACATCGTGCAGCAGGCATTGAATGGCGACCGGTTTACCCGCCCGCCTGCGCTGGTGAAGGCTCATCTCCAACTCGAGCATTCGCCCATCGCCGGCCTCAGTCCGCAGAGGTGCACGGTCGATTGTGAGTCCGTCCTGAGCCTTCTTCAGAAGGGCAGCAACCTCGTCGCGCGCTCCGGGCCCAAAGACATCTCCCAGTTGTTCGTTCTCGAGCGCGGCATTGCGATCCAGCCGGAAGGTCATTCGCCATGCTGGATTGGCGTAGAGGAACTTGCCCTCCAGATCCAGCGTTGCGATCATCTCGCTTGAGTTTTCGAACAGATCCCGGTACCGGTCACGCGGAATCTTGATGCCCTCACCGGGCGCGCCCGATGTTGACTGGTCCAACGCAACTGCTACAAGTCCGGTCGGCAATCCATCGCGGTTGCGCAGGGTCGAGATATGCATGCGGACAGGGAAGAGCGCCCCGTCCTTGCGCCGCAGATGGGTTTCAAAGCTGGGCACCTGGCTCGGAGCCAGTGAATGCACCACATCCGCATAGGTTGATAGCGATCCTGCTTGCCCGACTTCCGCCGTCTTGTTCAAGCCGTAAAGGCGTCGGACTTCGCTTACAAGACGGTTTTCTTCGCCGGGCGCCAGCAGCTTGTCTGTGCTTGCCTGATCTTTTAACTCTGCGGCGTGATAGCCGAGCAGCCGCTCGCCAGCCGGGTTCACATACGAGATCTTGCCGTCCAATCCGATCGCCAGAACCACGGTGCCTGCGGAATCCAGGATGTCTCTGAGAGGATCACCTGCGTAGCGTGCGGCAGCTTCCCGGTCAGCGGCGTTGTCTGCCAGCACTCGCGCGAGCACTGCGGCCGTGAGCCCCATCGCGGCCATCAACAGCAGCAGGTCGTAACTCGGACCCATCTCGACTCGAGCGAGAATGGCTCCTGCGGCCATTGCTACCGCGAAGATAGAAACCGAAGACCAGATCGGCGGCGACTGGCTCTCCGTCTCCTGCTTCGATTCTCTGGCTTCGCGAAAATCCATCTGTTTGTCGCGCTCCTGCAACTCTGCCGGCTACTGCGGCTTCCTCGTTCTTGAGGGCCGACTATTCCGCCGGTGTAACATCTTCGCCGCGCGACAGACCGTTAATCGCGTATGCTCTCGCGGGGCAGAACCACTATCTCCACCCCTCGGTTCGCACTGTTGTAGCGAGGATAAATCCGCACAGCCATCACTGTCCTCATCCCCGCTGGGATGACCGGAACTGGAATTCGTGCGAACACAAGAAGGCTTATCTTGCACCCTCCCACAATCACAGCACGTTTTCAAGCGTATGTTACTGGACCGAAGTACCCTTGTACCCAGAACAGCATCAGCAGCTTCAAACCCGATTTGGGACCTCTTTCGCACCGCACACTCCAGCGGGTGCTCGTAGCGACAGCCGTATACTTGCTCCCATGTTCCGGACACTCATTCGCAAAACGCTCTGTCTACCTGTCTTCATTCTCGTTGCAAGCACTTTCATGCATGCAAGTTTCGCATTTGCCTGGGGTAACGAAGGTCATCGAATTATCAACCACTTGGCGGCTCTCAACCTCCCGCAGGACGCACCAGCTTTTCTGCGCTGGGCAGGCGCAGTTTCGGAGATCGAGTACCTCGGACCCGAGCCGGATCGCTGGCGGTCTTCAGCCGAGCCTGAATTGCTTGCTTTGCAGGCGCCCGAGCACTTCATCGATCTCGAGCTTGCCGATGCTCTTGGAGCTCTTCCGCATCGCCGGCTGGACTTCGAAGCTACAGTCTTTGCCTCGGGTCAGCGCCCGGAGAAGATTGGTCTCCAACCCTGGCAGGCAACGGAGGTCTGGCAGCGGTTGAAGGCGGCGCTTCGGGAGTACCGCCGACTCTCCGAAGCTCACCAGGATACTCATGACGTCGAGCAGGCTGCGATCTTCTACGCGGGCTGGCTTGGACACTATGTGGGTGATGCCGCGCAGCCGCTTCACACCACGGTGCAGTACAACGGCTGGACCGGTCCCAATCCGAATGGTTATACCACCGAGCACAAGATCCACTGGAAGTTTGAAGGGCCATTTGTCGGCGCCAACCTGCACAGCCCCGAGGTTGAGGCCCGCATGGCTCCGGCGCACGCCCTGCAAGGCGATGTATTTGACGATTACGTGGCGTATCTTCGGCAAAGTTCCAAGTACGTTGAGAAGGTCTACCAACTCGAGAAAGCCGGAGGATTCGATGGGACCGGCACGCAAGAGTCGCGCGACTTTACCGCGGAGCGACTGGCTGCCGGCGCCATCATGCTACGTGACATGATCTACACCGCGTGGCTGCGCAGCGCTGATCCTGAACCACAGCGGCAGCCGTCGCAGAACTAGCACACGGGCTCAGCTCGAAATCGATCACGCTGCGAAAGGCCAAACACCCAAGTGTCTGGGACTTAAAATGGCCTCTGCCCCACGACGGCACTCTCGAGTGCGTCTTTCAATCTGGGGGGACCCCCCTCCCCCCGAGCGCTTTGTTTATTTTCAGCCGCTTAGCGCCACTATAGCCTCGCAACTCGCTGAAAACAAACGACAAGCATGCTAAATTGTTGTGATTAAAGCACTTGCGGGTTGCGAAGCACTTTTAGAGCATAACGGCGGACCAGCCAGCGGCGCAGAGACGCATGATGGCGCGGCTTTCTTTCATTGTGTCAAATATCGCGAAAATGATCTGCAAACGGGCCTGACTTTGGGGATGCTCAGGCTCAATCGCCCGCTTCAGCCTTGGCCAACAGGGGAACTCGACGCAACACCGAAGTGAGGACGAGGGTCATGACGAGCACCATTGGAATCGCAGTTACAAACCAAGCTCCGAGTGCCTGTCCGGCAAGGCCGCCGGATGCCCAAATCAGCTTCAACGGAGAAGAGCTCGCGGTCAATGACGGGTTCAGTGGAGCGTGATTGAATGAAGCAAACATCCAACCGCCAAGCCGCACGAACGGGAACATCAAAGCGACCTGGAGAGGCATAGCCGCGTAGTTCGCCGCCTGGATGGCCGGAAGATTCAAGCGCAGCCCGAAAGCAACCAGCATACAGAGAGCAGTTGGGATGCCGACCATAGGCAGGCAGCCGATCGCGAATCCGAGCGCGAGCGTGAGAGCGAGCCGCTGAGGAGAAACGCCCTGGCACAGCCACTCCTCGACCTTTCCTCGCATTGCTCTCACTGATCTGCTCATTTCATTTCCTACGCTATCGGTACGAATCGCGTTCCCAATCAGATGTTGCGTGAATCTTTTGTAAACTGAACCAATAGTGCATCCGGGAGCGCGACCGTTTCACTGCTGATGCAGTTCGTATCCATCAGAGTAGGACGCTTTTCGGCCGGACGGACCTCCACTTTCGAGGCACTGATCCGTTCCAAGGTGTCACGATCTAGAACTTAGCCTGAGGGTGATCGTCATCGCGGCTGCCGGAGCAACCCGCGCTTGCGCATCTCTGCAAAGACCTGCTCGACCTTCCAGTCGAGCACTGCCGTTCCATCGACGATCAAATCCGCATTTGCCGCGGAGGGGCGCACATAGCTGATACTCGACGGCCGCACGGTTCTCTCGTACTGCAGCTTTACTGACTCGGGCGTTCGACCGCGCTCGACCGTATCCCGCTTCATACGGCGTTGGAAGCAGATGTCATCGGGAGTGTCGACATAGACACGAAACTGATAAAGCGGCAGAAGCTCCGGGTAGTACAGGGCGAACAATCCTTCGACGAGCACGAAGCTCTCGGCGCGAACAGGCTCTGTCCGGTCGAGCACGCGGGTATGCGTGGAGAAGTCGTAAAGGGGGCGTTCAATCAGCTCGCCACGTGCGAGCGCTGCGACATGCTGCGCAAGGAGGCCGCTCTCGATGGACGCGGGGTCGTCGAAGTTCTGCTTCAGGCGCTCGGAGAAGGGAAGTTGAGCCAGATCGCGATAGTAGTTATCGATGGGAAAGTAAACGCCATCCAGTTCCCGTGCCAGTTCCGCTGCAAGCGTCGTCTTCCCGGAACCCGATGCTCCGGCAATCCCCATCACGACGGGAGGGAAGGGAAGCATCGGCATTGATATCGGACTACCCGAACCCTCTTCGCTCACGATTCAGCGTCCACCAGCGCTGCCATCCACATTGCCAGCCGTTCGAGTAGTTCCGCGAGCTTACGCTCAACCTGGCGTCCCGCCTCAAACACCTCCGCGTGACTCAATGGCGTTGCACTGAGGCCGGAAGCGAGGTTGGTGACGCACGAGATGCCCAGTACTTCGATCCCCATATGACGTGCAACAATCGTTTCCGGGACGGTAGACATTCCGACCAGCGTAGCTCCCATTGCGCGATAGGCTCGGATCTCGGCCGGAGTCTCGAAGCTCGGACCGCTGACGGCGAGATAGACACCTTCGTCGAGCTTCTCCCCATCAAACTCCACCGCACGAATGGCAAGCTCCCGCAGCCTTTTGGAGTAAGCCTCAGACATATCAAAGAAGCGCAGCCCGCTATTGTGGCGATTGAATGCAAACCGGGGTTCGTTTGGGCCCACGAGCGGATTCCATCCCATCATGTTGATGTGGTCCGAAATCAGGACCAGCTGCCCGATCCGGTACCTGTCCGAAATGCCGCCGGCTGCATTGGTCAGGATTACAGCACGAATTCCAAGTGCTCCCAAAACCCGCATGGGAAACGTGACATCAAAGGCGGAATATCCTTCGTAGAAATGAACGCGGCCCTGCATCACGACGACGGGCGAACCGCCGAGTGTTCCTGCGACCAGCCGGCCCGAATGACCTTCCACGGTCGAACGCGGAAAATTAGGAATCTCTTCGTAGGGAATGATCACCGGGTTCATCACGGCTTCTGCTGCCGCACCGAGCCCGGATCCAAGAACAATGCCAAGATGCGGCTTAAGCCGCCCGAACCTTGCGCGAAGAAACTGCGCGGCCTGCATGACGTGGTCGAAATAACTCATATTTTGCGAATTAGTTCCGTTGCTGCGATTCTACAACTGACAGCGCACACGCTTGTGTGCCAGAGCTCTCCTTCATGGGAGGTCAATGATGTGCAGGAATATCAAACCACTCTTCAACTTCGATCCGCCGGTTACGGACGATGAGGTTCGCGCCGCATCGTTGCAATTCGTCCGGAAGATCAGCGGATTCAACAAACCTTCCAAGGCGAATGAGGTGGCATTCATGGCTGCGATTGAAGAAATCGCAGCAGCATCTACCAGGCTGCTAGCCTCGCTCGAGACTACCGCGCCTACGCGCAACCGCGAAGAAGAAGCGGCCAAAGCCAGGCTGCGAAACGCAGAGCGATTTCCACGGGACGTAATCCAATGAAAGAGTTCGTGGCGGTCATTTTCGGTCTTGGCCTGCTCGGTAATGCTCTTCTGTTCGTTCCGCAGGTGATTGCTGTCTGGCGAAAAAAGAGCGATGAAGGGATATCGCTGGTCACGTTCGGCGGGTTCAGCGTTCTACAGGTGATTGGGATTATCCACGGCTGCTTCCAGCACGACCCATCTCTCATACTTGGCATGTCTGCCAGCCTGCTTACCTGCGGAAGCGTAACGGGTCTCACGATCCTGTACCGTCTTCGCCGGCTCAGCGCACCAAAGATGTCCTGAAGAAAGCTTCAGTTGTGCGAACTTCCCCCAGTGAGGAACCCTCTTCGGGCGCTCGCAGCATCTAAGTCGTTGTCTGTGAGGTCTCCGGAGGCTCTCCGTGTCCCACACCCGACTCATCGTCACATTTTCGTTTGTCGCGGCCGTTGCCGTTTCGGCGAGGGCGCAGAATGCGCGCGACATCGTCAGGCAGGCTGTCCAGACCGAACTCGTGTCCGCACAGAACGATCATTCTCACTGGCTCTATTTCGAGTTTGACCGGCAGCCGGACAAGAGTGTGAAACAGTGGGTAGCTGAAGCCAGATCGGTCAGTCTCAATCGCGTGATTGAGAGAAATGGACAATCGCTTCCGGCATCCGAGCAAAGCCAGGAGTTGAGCGCTTTCATCAATGACCCCCAGGCGCAGAAGAAGCAGCACAAAGGCAGCCAGCACGATGATGAGCAGGCGGCTGAGTTGCTGAAGATTCTTCCAGATGCCTTCCTGTGGAACGTAGAAGGAGAGAAGGGAAGCGAGATGATGCTTCACTTCAAACCCGACCCGCAGTTTCACCCTCCGGATCTGGAAGCGCGCGTATTTGCGGCGATGGAAGGCGAGATGATCATCGATAGCCGACAGCATCGTATTGCGACGTTGAAGGGACGACTGATTCGGGATGTCAAGATCGGCTACGGTTTGCTCGGGGAACTGAAGGCGGGAGGAACCTTTGACGTGGAGCGCCGGGAATTAACTCCGGAGGTCTGGGAGATTACGGAAACGCATATTCACATTGACGGTCACGCACTGATCTTCAAGACCATCTCGGAGAATGAAGACGATGTGAAGTCGCACTTCAAGCAGATCAATCAGGCAACGTCGCTGGAGGAAGCGAAGCAGGAACTCATGCAATTGGCCCCTGACCCGTCGAAAGAAGGGACCCGCGCATCGCTGGCGCGACACTGAGACTGGCTAATCTCCTCGTGCTACAAGTCCGGCAGAGTCTACGTTTTTTGGAGGCGCTGTTACGCGCTTCGGCATGGTCATGCGGGGCGTTCCGCAAGCCGCAGGGACATTGCGCATCTGCTGAACGAATACCCGATTTCCGGGCCATCCTGGGCGAAGCGTGGACCAGTAGCTTGAGACGGACATGAGCGGCTTCTTCTGATCGATGAGCTGGTTCTCGAGAATACTTACGCCACAAAGCAAGTTATTTTCAGGCTGAAGGATGGTCTTCCGCGGGTCGTGAGGCGGAAGATGTTTGTCTGCCTTCCAATTGAAGTCGCAACCGTAGCGCCGTGAATCCTCATAGGTCAGCTGCAGCAAGCCCTGAGCGCGCACCATGCGGTGACTCACTCCATCGACTACCGCGACCTGCGGATCCGTGTGCTGGACGTCTGCAGTTGCGTTGAGGCCGGCCTCTGCGCCTGAAAGCGCCTGGAATAGATAAGCCCAAAACGCGCGCCGATCGGCCTCGCTGATCGAGCCGAAGCGCGGGCAGAATTGCGCAACCTTCCGGCCCATCTTAGGGGAGAGCAAATCATCAGGAAGGGCCTTCTCGATGGTCGCATCCCACTCTGGACGCCACGTATCGTCGTCGCCGAGAACAGCCTTTTCTTCGGCGATAGGCGTTGATGGTGCCGGCTTTAATTCAGGATCTGGCGATGCGGGGACGGCAATTGCCGCAGGTGATGGGGTTGGCGGATCATTTCGAAACGCTACCAGTCCCGAGGCCATTCCGGCCGCGAGCAGGCAGATAGCGAATCGTATGTTCCGCGGCATTGCCACTGGCCAGAACCTCCTCCCGGGTCTGATGCGGAGGGGGGAGACAGCGGTTGGTCGACCACTGTCGGTTTGTGACGAGTTGATTTATTTTCAAGTACTTAGGTGATAGTTATTCGCCTACTTGTTGCCGCCGATGTTCTGGACGACCTGGTAGTGCCCGGGAACTCCTGTCACGGCGATCGGGATCACGGCGCCCGCGTTCTTCTTCTTGAAAAAGGGTGCCAGCGGCTTGAGCAGAAGAGACTTAAACCCAGTTGTGGTGTGGGAGATATCCGTGTCCATCTTGAGCTTGCCGGTCATATGGACGGCTTCGTCATGGAATCGGAAGGTCCCTGCGAGCGTAGCTTCCGCCCCCGGAACCCGGAAGGTGAGGTGCGGTGTCGATGCGACCCCGTTTTCGACGCTGGCCGGCCCCTTGAGTGAGGAAAGGACATCCGTACCCGGCGGCGGAGTTTGGGGATCGGGCGCCAAACCGGTGTTCTTTTGCTTTCCCTGCGCTCTCTGGCTGAATGCAGAGAGGCTTTTTTCCGTGTCCCGGTCTGTGACTTTTTCGGCGGGCACATCGATCTGGCCGGAGATACGCAAGCGTGCGATGAAGCCATCACCCGGCGGCCCGAGATATGCATGGCTCTTGAGAGACACAGGGCCGGTGATCGGGACTTGATCATGAACGAAGGGGTGCATGACGTCTTCTGCTCGACCGTGCTCGACGCTGATTTCGAGGTTCGTCTTCTTCGGACTGCCGGCAATGGAACCGGTGGAATGAATCGTGGTTTGCCCGATCTTCACCTCGATCAAACGAATGTTAAGATCGCCGTTTGCCGCATTGAGCAATCCCTGCAAGGTGCCATCGACTCGCGTCGGCTTGCCGTCTGTGACAGCAAAGTTCGGAGTGGTTTCGGATGCTTCAACGTTCAGCTGCTGGATCGAACCATTGAACGCGCCGCGGGAATCGAGTTTGCCGCTTATTTCGCCCACATCGTGCAGTTTTACGTCAGTGAAAGCGAAGGTTCCCTTGAGCGGCGTGGCGTCGAAGTTGCCGCCGCGGATGGGACCCATGCTTCCCCTCGCAAGGATGTGACCGCGCGGGATCGGGTTTTGAAGGTCGACTGCAAACGTGAATGCTTCGCCTTTATGGAGGTTGGTGATTTCGACCTGCTTGATGGGGAAAGAAAGCGGTTGGCCATCTTTGCGCAGGATTTCAAGCAGGCTTTTGTGCACGACAAGCCGTTCAATCATGGTGTCCGGCCCGCTGAACTCGCTGGCACTGCCGGCGGGGAAGCTCAACCTGCTCTGGCTGCTTCCGACCGGCGGAATGATGATCTGAAATCCCGTTATGTCGACTTGCTCCACGCGTTGACGAAGCATGACGAGATCGGTCCAGGTGCCAACGACTTTCATTGAATCGATTCGACCGAGAGGCGGCGTTCCCCGCGGCGCTGTTTTTCTGCGAATCGTGATGCCAGTGGCTTCGAAGCCCGGGCGAGGGAAGTAGACGCGGTGGTAGCCCGTAAACTTCACATCGCTGGTGAGCACATCTTCGAGCATTGCGTGGATTTTCCGGTGCCGATAAGGCCAGTTGGCGCTGATGAAAACGACAGCGATGGCGAGCAGGGCGCCAGCAGCAACGATTGCGATGTGAACCCAAAGAGGTGCTTTGTGCCAGATGCTCTGAACTTTCTTACGGATGATGCGCTTTTTCGGCCCGTGTTCAGGTGCAGGGGAAGGCGCGGAGACGTCGTGCTCGGGATGGGCTATCGAAGGATGGGCCATAATTTATGACTGCCACGCAAAGGGACTCGAGAGATACGCGGAACTATATGCAGCCTCTGCGGTGCAACTCGATCGTCAAACTGTCTCGGCCCGCAGAGCCTGCCTTTTTGAAGCTGAAAACGGGAGCGTCGTTGCCCTATCAATTCACGCAATCGCGAATAAGCGGACTACCCGAGAAAGATGCCTGCAATCGACGCTGAGATCAGGTTCGCCATCGTGCCAGCGAGCATGGCTCGCACGCCGAGACGAGCAAGGTCGTTGCGTCGCTCGGGAACCAGCGCCCCAATGCCGCCGATCTGCATGCCGATGGAGCCGAGGTTTGCAAACCCGCATAGCGCGAACGTGCCGATCGTGAATGAGCGGGGCAGGATCATAGCTTTGTGCGTGCCGAGCGCGATGTACGCGATCACCTCGTTCAGCGCCATGCGCGTGCCGAGCAGGTTGCCAATGAGGCTGCAGTCCTGCGCCGGGACTCCGATGAGCCACGCGACTGGCCAGAAGACGTAGCCGAGAATCTCCCCGAGACTGCCCGGAACCCAATGCAGGCCGGCATGCATGTGAATCCAGCCGAGCAGCATGTCAAGCAGAGCCACGAGGGCGAGGAAGCTGATCAGCATGATGGCTACGTTCAGGGCAAGTTTGCCGCCATCGATGGTGCCGCGGGCGATTGCGCCAATGAGATTTTCTTCCTGGTGTTCTTCGCTCTTGGGGATGACGACTTTTCCTTCAGTGGCAGGAACCTCAGTTTCGGGCACCAGCATTTTCGCCATGAGGATGGTTCCCGGGGAGGTCATGATCACTGCGGAAAGCAGGTGGCGGGCCTCGATGCCTTGCGAGATGTACATCGCCATGATGCCGCCTGAGACGTGTGCCATTCCGCTTGTCATGATCGTCATCAGTTCGCTGCGAGTCGCGCCGGCAAGGAATGGCCGAATTGTCAGAGGAGCTTCTGTCTGCCCCATGAAGATAGACGCGGCGACGTTCATGCTCTCTGCGCCTGAAATCCGCATCGTCTTAAGCATTACCCAGGCGAGCGCTCGGATGATGATCTGCATCAGGCCGATGTGATACATCACGGCGAAGAAAGCCGAAATGAAGATGATGGTGGGGAGGACCTGAAAAGCAAAGATGGAACCGAGCGAGGTATCCGGCGTTCCTAGCTTGCCAAACAAAACGGCGGTTCCCGCTGCGGTGGCGCTCAGCATTTTGGTGACAACGCCACCGGCCCAGAACATCGCGCGCTGGCCGAAATCAAAGCGAAGCACGAAGAACGCGAACAGGAGCTGAAGACTCAGCCCCCATGCAACGGTGCGCCAGCGGATACGGCGCCGATCAGTAGAAAAGAGCCAAGCGGCCAGCAGAACGGCCAGGATCCCCAGCACACCAGTGAATCGTTGCAATCAGCGCTCCTTGAAACCAGGCTCTCGACTCTTAGCTGTTTTCGCATTGGAACACGAAGCGGGCAAGTGATACACGACACGTTTGCTGACATGAAGCTTCAGAGTCGCTATTTTTCCTACCTTACCGCATCCCGCAGATAGGCCTCTGCAGTCTCCCGCACGAAAACGCGGCTTATCAGCGGGACGTCTTCTGGAGCTTCCTCTGAAAATGTAACAGCTGCTTTTATCCGCGCGACCGGCTCGGAGAGCAATGCCTCAGTCGTCGCGTAGAGAGTGGCAAACGGCTGGCCTTCTGTGACGTGGTCGCCCCGACGGGCGTGGAACTCGATTCCGGCGTTGGGGTCGACGGGCTCTCCAGCTTTGAGCCGTCCCGCGCCGAGACGCTGTACGGCCCAGCCAAGCTCCATGGTGTCCATCTCGGAAATGTATCCGGTCTTCCATGATTTGAGCGCGAGCGTCGCACCCGGCCTGTGATTGGCCTGCAGATCGTCGAATACGGAAAGATCGCCGCCCTGCGCGCTGATCATCTCGAGAAAGACCTTGAGGCCGGTTCCATCGGCGAGAGCTCCGGCTGCGGCACTGTACCCCTGTTCGGCGGTTTCGGTTTGTCCTCCAAGGTGAATCATCCATCCGGCAAGATGCAGTGACAATTCCCGTAGATCTGCATTTTGTCTGGGGGCTTCTCCCCGCAGCAACTCTACGCATTCGGCCACCTCGATCCAGTTGCCGGCAGTTCGACCGAGTGGCTGGCTCATGTCCGTCATAAGAGCGACGGTTTGAGTTCCAGCGCTCTCAGCAGTCGCGACCATGAGCGCAGCCAGAAATTCTGCATCGTCGCGATCTCTCATGAAAGCTCCCGATCCGGTCTTCACGTCGAGAACAAGACCGCGCAATCCAGCGGCGAGCTTTTTGCTGAGGATTGACGCGCAGATCAGCCCCGGATCTTCGACGGTTCCGGTGCGATCGCGGAGTGCGTAGAGAACGCGATCGGCGGGAACAAGGCTGGGAGTCTGACTGACGATGGCGACCCCACACCTCTGCACGATCTCTTCGAACTCCCGAAGCGACAGAGCGGAGCGAAATCCAGGAATGGAATCGAGCTTATCGAGCGTGCCGCCTGTGTGGCCCAACGCGCGTCCGCTGATCATTGGAACGGCAACTCCACAGGCTGCCGCGAGGGGCGCTACGAGAAAGCTTGTCTTGTCACCAACGCCACCTGTCGAGTGCTTATCGACCGCGGTTTTTCCCAGATGGGAGGTATCAAGCTTTTCTCCCGAATCTCGCATCGCGATCGCGAGAGCGCGCGTTTCGTCGATGGAGAGTCCGTTCAACCATGCGGCCATCAGCCACGCTGAGAGCTGTTCGATCGGAATCGATTCCTTTGCCGCCCCCTCCACGATGAACCCGATCTCACGTGCGTTTAGCGCATTGCCATCGCGCATCTTGCGAATGAGGTCGACCATCTGCAAGGAAGGGTTGTCCGCTTCGTCTTTCTGTTCCGTCATGGAGGCCAACTTTAGTTCTGTAGACGAATCAGATTATCGCAGCAGTGATGCGGTAGAACTGTGACCGGTGACCTATCTAGAAGCAAACCCCTTCGCGATGCAGATCAATGCCAGTGAGGAGGTCGGAGCCCTTTGCCACGTTGACAGGCGGCTCGCTGTTTTTGAACTGAAGCTCGAGAGAAACCTTCCATGGCTGGCAGAAGATATTTCTCGGCTCCTCTCCAAGGTCCGCCCTATCAGAGAAGACACCGGGTTCGCAGCATGTCCTGGCGAAGGTCATGTTCTGCTGGTGCAGATACGCCTCAACCTTTTCTCGCGTTGTTCCCGTCTGCAGCGCCGAGCGATAGGAAGAGAGTGTGCTCTGCAACCGAGCCTCGGTCTCCTTCTTCTCTGATGACACCATCGCGTTGACGCCCACGACGATCAGCACGACGAGCACTCCAATTCCGAGTAACAGACGCATCTTTCGATCTCCTCGACCTTTTGAAATCTGAACACAAACATCTTGGTAGAAATTGCTAATTTCCGAGGGGATTCTTCTTCAGTGTCATGTCGAATCCGAACGGTAGAACTTCATCAAAGCGCATCGTTGTGGCGCCAGTTGTTGCGGGGAAAATGATCATCACGTCAGGTCCTGCAAATTCGGCTAACATCTGCCGGCACGCTCCGCAGGGCGGACTTGCGGCCTCATTCAGATTCGCTACTGCGATTGCGTTGATCCGAATGCCCGGTCCGAATTCGCTGACAGCCCGGACCAGAGCGGACCTTTCAGCACAGATCGTCAGTCCGTAGCTGACGTTCTCCACATTTGTGCCGGTGACCAGCTGCCCTCCATCGAGAAGCAGGGCAGCCCCCACCCTGAAGCCGGAGTAAGGAGAATATGATTTCTCCGCGGCAATGGTCGCCTGCCTAAGGAGGTCCAGGAGGGCCGATTGTGATGGGCTTGTCATCATCGTGGCAATCTCGTCGTGATCTGGGTGAACTCTGAGGCTATCGCAAGAGCGGTTCTGGTGCATATTGCCTTGGCCGGTACGTGACCGCACTCGGGATCGCGGCGACGTTGCTGATCCGTTTTGGAGCTCTCTCAAGACTTGCCAGGAAGCGAGCCCTGGAAGGGGAAGGCGAACTGCGTCGGCAGATTAGCAGGCTCGACCAGACAGGCGTGGATCCGATCACGGACGCATCGGGTTTGCGGCGAAGTCGCTTGCGAGAGGCCAGGCGAAGGCGGAACAGCCTTCACAGCCCGTGCGTGACGCGATGGATCATCACAAGCCCGGCGATGCAGCATCCCAGGAGAAAGGACGACGCAACGAAGGCGGTCCGGAGCGGGCTTGAAGGGTAAAACCTTCTATGGCTCCGGAACGTGACTACGATGTCTCTCTGGAGGGAGGGGGTATCCCAGCCGGCTAGTCCCCGCCGGATTTCCGCCACCATCGCAACCTCCAGAAGGCAACAGGAGATGGCACATACCAGACTGCCCGCCGCCAAAACCTCAGTGAGCGGAAGTATCGACACAGCTACCTCGCAGCAATTTCGCCGTATGTTCCAACGATCAGGTTCAACGGTCGGGATAATTCTTATTATCCAACGTACCTCGGTTCGTCTACCTTTGAAAACTAGAGATATGTACGAAAGTAACAAAGAATCATCACACAAAGGTGGGATTTTCAGGAGTAACATTGACGTTGTGCGGTGTTGAACCCCGCTGCACCTGCGACGCTGACAATGACCGGTTTTGCCTTACCGATCAGACACTTACGCAGTGTGGCTTTCTTCGAGGATGGCTATGTCTAACCCCACTTCCCGCTTCGATGGGCAACCAACCGGTCAGGCCCGACGTGCCGAACGTCGTTCCTCGCCAGCTTTGGCCGCATATCACTGGAGGGGTCCGCTCCCGCGGCTCAATTCGATTCGGGACATCAGCTCTACAGGAGCTTTCCTTGAGACGGAGGAGCGCTGGGAACCCGGGGAGGTCATTTCTCTGACCCTGCAGCGAAGCGGACCTCCGGAAAAAGAAAACAGCTTTGCGGTACAGGCGAAAGCTGTTCGCTGGGATGACAGCGGCGTAGCAGTCTCATTTGTTCTGCCTGCGGGCGCCGATCTCCGGCTATGGCAAAGCCCCCTCAAGAGCGTTGATTTGCAGAACGAACCGGAAGACATTCTTCGCGAGTTCCGGGTAGCGCAAGCGATATCGTTCCTGAGCCGGATCTCGCCCGATACCCGGGTGCCTGCCAGCAGATTGCTGCACGAGGAATTGAGCAACTACCGGCTCGAAAACGCGGTCGAGATCGCACTTAAAGCGGAAAAGATGCTTGGGGCCGCTGTAGAGGCCGATCACCTGCGTGCATTGCCTGAAGTCGTCATGCGCATTATCGAGGCAGGATCGTGGTCTTCCGACGACAAGTGGATGTTGCAGTTCTGGGCCGGATTACTCGCGGCGTCGTGCAGTTCGAAGGGCGATGACGAGTCGACCGTGGTATTTGCGGATCTTCTAGGCCAAATCAAAGCGCTGCACATGCGCATCTTGTCCGCGGCATGCACCAAATCTTCGAAGACTACGAGTGGTGGCACGATCAACTCTCGACCGCTTCAGTGGAAGGCTGCTGACCTGATGAAATACTCCGGGTCTGGCGATCTTATCAAGCTTGATCGCGAATTGAACTACATGACCGATATCGGCGTGATCGCTCCGCGGGAGAAGTCTGCGTTCTTTCAACAGATGACGGATACGACGATCAAACCCACGACTCTTGGCTTGCAGCTCTATGCGCGCTGCAACGGGCACCGCGGCACGGCTCAAAACTTCTACGGAGTAGCCGTATCGGGATCGTCCGCACTGGCGCTGGAACGATAGATTCGACTCCGGACGACAACGCGGGTTTCTGCGTGAGACGCCCGGGCCAACTGAGCACTCGGACTTTCCTGAATGTTAAGTTAGCGACTCTTATACTTCATACGGGTACGTGATGTGGGGTACATTCGGAAGAACTTCGAGTGCCCCAGCTAGCATTCGTTCCGTCGAGGTGGCTGTGTTCGTTGAGTTCCGCCAGAAGCTGGTTTCGTTTGCCCTTTGTTTACACGCCGCGCGCTGAACGCCGCGAATCTCCGCTCTTGTAGCCGTTCACTGGGGGGCCTACCCCTCTACAGAATCCGGTCGCGAACCTGAGCAACAGTGGTGCATTTCTCCTCACCAATGAACCATGGAATCCCGGATCGATCCTGGCGCTTACGTTCCAGCGCAGAGGGGCCATTGAAAGCTCGAGCCTCATCCGTTTCACAGTTCAAGCGAAACCGGTTCGTCGAGACGAAAACGGTGTCGGGCTTTCGTTTCTTTTGCCAAAAGGACGGAGAGGCGTCTGTGGGAGAGCACAATCAAATCCGCAGAGCACCGGAAGACGTTGTTCATGAGTTCCGTACTGCTGCTGCAATTGCATTCCTCGATCGCATATCTCCCCGCTTCGTCAGATCGCGCAGCCTGATTGATTCGGCGAGGGCTCAGCAGCCGGCGGCAAGAAAAACGCGGTAGAGGTTGTTCTTCGCGCGCAGGAGATCCTTGCGCACAATCCACCGGGCTCGCAACCGGCTGTGGATGGTGATGTGATTCTTCGCATTCTTGAGAACGGTTCCTGGCCCGAGTCGGAATGGATTCAGCACTACTGGTCCGGGCTTCTGGTAAGCGCATGCAAAGAAGGCAAGGGACACCTGCCTGATCTTGAGGCAACCGAATTACTAAGCCAACTCACCACGATTCAAGCGCGCATTTTCGCTTCGGCATGTGAGAACGCAGCCAAGTATGTCGATTCTTACGAAAAGATCCGGGCAAGACGGCTATCGAAGGCCGCAGATGAACTCATCCAGATCTCCGGCACCCACGATCGCGCGCACATCGAGCGCGATGTTCAGCACCTATCGTGGCTCGGGCTTCTGGAGCAGACCGTGAAATGGAAATTCTTCGCGTTGATGGACGAAGTCGAGGTCACTCCAACGCCGCTAGCGTTGAGTCTGTATGCTCACTGTCACGCGCATCGAACAGACTTGTCGCGGTTTTATACGCTTGAGCCCGAAATGGCCGCGTCGTATTCTTGAAATCGATGCGGACGTGGCACGTCCGATCTATCCATGAGTAAACGCCTGACTCTGGTTCTCCGAATCCTCCGGAGAGTCCCCTTCTGCTGCCAAAGTAATTACCTCCCCCATTACGAAGCGGCGATTGTGGGAGTAGCATGCACTCAGGAACAATTCTTGGTTGATTCTTAGGCGGATCGGAGCCTGCATGGGCATTTTGCGGCCAGCTGCAACTCGCAGGAGGACGGGATGATTTCACTGAGGAGTTGGTTTGAGAAGGCCTTTCCCCAGGAACAGACAAAGCATCCGCGCGCGCAGCGGCGCGAAGTGCCCGGCCTCGAAGCGATCCACTGGACCGGGTCTTCTCCGGGACTCGACATCGTGAGGAATATCAGCTCAAGCGGCATGTACCTGGTTACGCGGGAGCGCTGGCCAGAAGGCGAAGTCAATCCCATTCGCCTCGTATATCCCGAGTTGACGGATGACTCTCCGGATAACCAGGTCACGATCGAAGCACGTACCGTTCGATGGGGAGAGGACGGGATGGGTCTCTCATTTGTTCTCCCCGATTGTATGGATCTTTGGTTGTGGAAGGAAGACGGAGGGCTGATCGAACCTGAAGACATTCTGAGTGAGTTCCGTCTATCCCGGGCACTTGCTTTTCTGCGGCGGATTTGCCCATCTGCAAGCCAGGAACTCAATCTGCTGTTCCGAGAAGGACTGGGCAGTCTGCGCGTCGGCCATGCAATCACCATTGCGCACCGGGCTGAGATTATGCTCGCGGCCGAACCCAACTTCGAGCGCCTTCACGCGCCCGCGAGCGTTCTGTTGCGGGTGGTCAAGGAAGGTTCGTGGGCGGACGACACTGCGACCCAGCACCTGTGGGCGGGGATTCTTGTGACTGCATGCACGTTGACGGGAGATGATGAATCCAATCTGCCGTATGTCGATCTGTTGGCAGAACTGGCCACTGTCGATACGCGATTGTATGTAGAGGCATGTTCGAAGTCGTCCAAAGTATTTGCAACGAACGGGGCGGTTTCTGCGCGCGCTCTGATGCGTACCGCAGACGAGATGATCCACCTGACGGGGACCAAGGACCTGTCAAAGATCGACCGCAATATCCTGCAGTTGTCGATACTGGGACTTCTCGAACCCCGAGAGAAAGCAAAGTATTTTTCCTTTGCACAAACCGCGAATCTTACTCCCACCGCGCTAGGCCTGGAACTTTATGCTCGTTGCCAAGGCCATCGTGGTTCTCCGTTTGAGTTCTATGCCGCACGGGAGAGTAATTCGCCGGGTCCGGCCGAAACTGAAAAAGAGAGTGCGAGTCCGGAGTAGAACGTCAGGGGGAATTTTCACCCGCGAGCGGCCATAAGATCCGAGACAGCCTGGTGAAGCCTGCTTGTGATTGCGGCCTCTGTTTCGAGAGGTCCAAAATGCAGCGGTTCGCCAATGCGTATCTCGAGCTTGCCCGACCGAAACCAGCCGCGCCCTTTTGCCTTTAGCTCACCCACGCCAATCAGCGCCGCAGGCAACACGGGCGCATGTGCCTGCTTGACCAGCAGGCCGATACCGGGTCGGAACGGTGCCAGGTCACCGGAATCGGAACGGGTCCCTTCAGGAAAAACCAGAACGTTGTAGCCGCGATCGAGCGCCTCCCCGGAGTGTGCGAAGCTGCGTTGAAAGTCGCGTCGACGCGGCAGCGGAAAGACGTTATAGAGAGCCGTGACGAGCCAGTATGCCGCAGGTCCGAAGAGCATGAACCTTCCGGTATCCGGATTGCGAAAATGCCGGAAGTCTTCAAGCATTTCTCCGAGCATCGCGGATGCAACGCGCCTGCGCATGCGTCCGGGTAGAGCGTACTGAACAAGCGCGCCATCATAGGCGGTGACGTGGTTACAGATGATCAGCATGGGTTCGTCGACTTTCAGCCCATCGGATCGAACAACGCGGGGATTGCCCAGAAACCATACGAGTGGTTGGGCAACCAGCTCGAGGAATGCGGAGCGAAGCCACTGAACCGGCAGCGACCAGGGCCAGCGGGGATAAATGAACGCAGTCTTTGAGGTATCCCCTGAAGGGAAGCTTACCGGCTCTTCTGCCGAACCGAGATGCGCGGCCTGTTCGTTATTAGAAACGGAGTGCACTGCGTTTCGGGTTTGAGCGTCAGGCCGAACCGGTTCCGGGGTTCGACCGCCTGTTGGTTCCACACTTGAGTTCGTCGGGTCTGCGGGAGGTTCCGGAGTGCGTACCGAGGTGATGAGCGATTGCAGATCTCCGAGGGTCCGCACCGCATCCAGAGAACCTTCCTTGGGTGCATCGGTCATCCGCTCTTCAAGCGCTGCTGCGAGTTGGACGCGACCAAGGCTGTCGAGATGAAAGTCTTCGTTCAAGCGAAGATCATCGCCGCCCGCGGGGTGCTCTCCAGAAATCTCAGAGACGAGAGCGTAGAGCCAGTCGCCCGTCTTCCTGACGATGGCATTGTCTTGTGGGGCACTATTCTGCGCCGATTGACTGGCAGCCCACTCGGCAACTGGCTTCCGGCGGACCTTACCTGTCGAGGTACGCGGGAGATCAGGTTCCGGCCAGATCATCCAGCGGCGAATGCGCTGGAAATCTGCAAGGAGTGCGTTTGCTCGATCAACCGATTTTGCCGCCTCCTGCTCTGACCCACGGAGAGCAATGACCGCGCATGGCTCAGGTCCGGCAGGCGTCTCCAACGCGACAACGGCACTCGCAGCGACAGCAGGTTGCTCTTCGAGTGCGGCTTCAAGATCTTCAGGGTGAATGTTGACGCCTGCGGCGGTAACGATTGTTTCGCTCTTACGGCCCATGAACCGTAATTCGCCAGTGGCCTGGGCCTCAGCCAGATCGCCAGTGGCCAGCCACTCATCGGGACGTTGCTTTAACTCACCACCACTCCAGGTTGCTGTAGAGATCATTGGTCCCTTGACCAGCACTTCACCGTCCGGTCCGATCTTTACCTCGCGGCCGGGAAGGGGTTTGCCGATTGTTCCGCTCGCCACATGAAACGGGTGATTGAGCGTGATCAAGGCGGTGGTCTCCGTCATGCCATACCCCTGAACAACAACAAATCCCAAGGCATTCCAGAATTGCTCAAGCGGTCCTGCAAGCGCTCCTCCACCGGAGATCAACGCCCAGAACTTGAATCCCAAGGTTCGATGAACGTCGCGGAACACCCACCACCGCTTCCAGGCTTTCATGCCTTTCGAGGCTGCGAGTCGCTCCGACAGGCCGGGGCTCGAGTTCTCGAGATGGGCCTTCAGCAGAGCCATCACCCGAGGCACCGCGGCCAGGACAGAGATTCGCTCGAGCTTGATCGTCTCCACCAGGCGCTGTGCGACCAACCGGGTATCGAAGTGAACCTCTGCCGCAAAAATCGGCGGGATCCAGAGCCCCATGGTTTGCCCGAACACATGGCTGAGAGGGAGCGTGTGCAGAAACCGTAGCGGATGGAAGTACTTTTCGTATCGCAGGTATTTCTGCGCAGCCTGTTCGATTGGGCCGACGCTGGCAAGAACATTTCCATGCGTATGGACAATGCCTTTCGGATCGCCAGTTGTGCCGGAGGTGAAAAGTATCTGCAGAGGAGTCTCGCGTGAAAGGCCATCTACAGCGCCAGCCTCACGGAGGGGCAGGGAAGCAGGCCAGTCCTCGAAGGCCAAGGTCGGAACGCGATCGGCGTCAGTCTCGCCTTGAGAAAGAGAGTCCAGTTTCGCCATCGGCGCGGCGTCTCCAACAGCCAGCTTTGGCTTCACATCGGCTGCCACTCGGGCCGCGAACTCCGCGCTCCCAAACGCGTCCAGGGGAACGACCATCACGCCCCGGAGCATGCACCCATAAAAGGCAGCGACCCACTCGGCGCCGTTCTCAGCCCAGAGCAGCACGCGATCGCCTGGGCCCACTCCGCGATCTTCAAGCTGGGCAGCGAAACGGCGAGCCAGGTGTGCCAGATCTCCGTAGGATGTCTCACGCCGTCGGACTCCGTGGTAGCGCACGATCGCGATATCGTTCTCGTGCTTTTCGAAGTCGTCCAGCAGTGTGGCAAGGTGCTCGCGCACAAATATCACTCCTGTTTCGAATGCTAGCAGTGTGCGGCAGGAGCTCAACTCGTGTGTGTGGTACTTCTGAAAGTGACACATAGAATGGCGCGTGTCAGACTTACATCGAGCTTCGACCTGTCGGTCGATAGCAGCACGGAACGGACCTGAGTTTTCGATATGAACTATGCCTGGACCGCCATCCCGGAAGCGAGCATTCCCTGCGCTTCAAATCCGCTGTTTCAGCATCTGCTCGACACTTACGTCAGCGAATCGAACAAGGTCGCCTCAACCTGGAAGAACTTCAAAGACGCAGATCTGCCTTATAGACCGCACCCGCAATCCAGCAGCGTCGAAGAGATTCTCAGGCACCAGCTTTTATCGGAGCGCCGCTTCTTCGGTGAGTTTCTCGGTACTCCTGAACCTGCGTCTGATACTGTCGTTCCGGCCCCTTTCACTGTCACTTCTGCTATCGATCGTTTCGTCGAGCTCGCACGACGTCGATTAGATTTCTTCGCAGATCGGCCTGACAGCTGGTGGGTTCAGATCGTTCCTTTCTTCGATGTTGATCGTCAGCGCATATGGGTGTTCTGGCGGCGTGTGCTTCACACCTCACACCATCGCACTCAGCTCACGGTGTATCTCCGGATGCTCGACCGCGACGTTCCCTCCACGTACGGGCCTACGGCTGATGTGACCTGGTCTGGAGCTGATCCGACGAATTCGGTTGATGCGGCCGGACGGCGCTAGCACCCGTTTTCGCCTTTTCTTTCCCTTCCGCACGCGATATGCTCAATGAGCGTCAAAGCAGAAGATGTCTTCGTCCCGCCCCAAGCCGGAGTCCGATAGCGATCCTTTCGATAGCGATCCTTTCGCTTGCTTTCATCCTGTAACGGCAGAATGGTTCAAAGCGGTTTTTGACGCTCCGACCGCTCCCCAACGCCTTGGATGGCCTGTCATCGCCCGGGGCGAGAGTGCCCTGATCCTGGCGCCGACGGGTACCGGCAAGACTCTGACCGCCTTTCTCTGGTGTCTCGACCGCCTGATGCTCCACGACGTCGAACCATTCGAATTCCAAGCGAAGACAGAGGACAAGGGTGCAAAGCCGCAAACGCCGGCAGAGCGTCGAGGCAAGGGCTGCAGGATCGTTTACATCTCGCCTCTCAAAGCGCTGGCCGTCGACGTTGAGCGGAATCTTCGATCGCCCCTGGCAGGGATTGCCAATATGGCGCGGCGCAAGGGCATTTCTTTTCACGAGCCGTTGATCAGCGTCCGGACCGGCGACACTCCTCAGCAGGAACGTGCTCGCTTTCGACGGGACCCTGCCGAGATTCTCATCACGACGCCCGAGTCTCTCTACCTGATTCTGACCTCGCAGGCAGCCGATTCTCTTCGCACGGTCGACACGGTCATCATCGACGAGATCCATGCCCTGGTTCCCACGAAGCGTGGCGCACATCTCGCATTGAGCCTGGAGCGGCTGGAGGCACTCACCGAACGGCGCCTCCAGCGTATCGGCCTTTCAGCAACGCAGAGGCCTTTAGAGGAGGTAGCGCGATTCCTTGGGGGAGTAGAGGTGCTGTCAAAAGCTTCCTTATTGCTCAAGCGCAAAGGCAGTGTGCCTGAAAGTGACACTTCAGCTTCATATTCGAGTGGACTCCAAACTCCCGCGGCCCCGCCTGAAAATGCGACCGGCGCAGCCATTGATCCCCCGATTCAGATCGCCGAAGCGCTTGATCCCGTCGAGCCGTCTGCGGAAAACCATGACGAGATCACGCCTCTCCATTACCGGCCGGTCACGATTGTAAATGCCTCTGCGCCCAAGCAGTTAAAGCTTCGTATTGAAGTTCCAGTTGAAGATATGGCTCGGCTTCAAACGATGGAAGAAATTCCGGTAGGAGCCGCATCGCAGACACCGCGCCGCGTCTCAATCTGGAATGCGATTCATCCCCGCCTCCTTGAGATCATCCGCAGTCGTCAATCGACCATTCTGTTTGTCAACAGCCGCCAGGTTGCCGAGAGGCTGGCGGGGGCGTTAAACGATCTTGCCGGTGAAGAGATCGCTCGAGCGCATCACGGTTCACTCGCTGCATATCAGCGGACGGTGATCGAAGAGCAGCTCAAGGCTGGCCAGATCAAAGCGCTTTGTGCCACCTCCACCCTCGAACTCGGAATCGATATGGGTGCTGTCGACCTCGTCATCCAGATCGAGGCACCGCCTTCGGTGGCCAGCGGCATGCAGCGCATTGGGCGGGCAGGGCACTCAGTGGATGCAGTGAGCGAGGGTGTGCTCTTTCCGAAATATCGTGCAGACCTCGTCGCCTGCGCCGCTGTGACACGGGCCATGCACGAGGGGCACATCGAGTCGACACGGTTCCCGCGCAATCCGCTCGACGTTCTTTGCCAGCAACTGGTGGCGACCGTTGCCAATCCTCCGGGCTACCGAGTTCCGAAGAGAGTGAAGCCCCTGCGCCGAACCTACCGCCCGAGCCGCGGCAATTCCCGGTACCTCAGCGATTTCACGGACCAGGAGTCTGGTTCCGCACCAAGCGACGAGGCGCTCGAGCAGGATCAAAAACCGGATGTCAATGTTGATGCTCTGTTCGATCTGGTTCGCCGCGCTGCGCCGTTTGGTGCACTGACGCGCTCGGCGTTTGATGGCGTTCTGGATCTGCTTAGCGGACGTTATCCATCCGATGAATTCGCGGAGTTGCGTCCGCGCCTCACCTGGGATCGCATTCGCAACGTCGTCTCTGCGCGCGAAGGCGCCGGGCGCCTCGCGATTCTCAACGCCGGAACAATTCCCGATCGGGGCCTGTATGGAGTCTTCCTTGCCCATACGGAGGGCAAGTCAGTTCGCGTTGGCGAGCTGGACGAAGAGATGGTCTTTGAATCCCATCCGAACGAGACTTTCATCCTGGGCGCCTCGACGTGGCGGATCGAAGATATCACCCACGATCGAGTGCTCGTCGTTCCCGCGCCCGGGGAGCCGGGCAAGATGCCGTTCTGGAAAGGCGACGGCCCTGGGCGGCCGCTGGAGTTTGGGCGTCGGATAGGGGCTCTGATTCGGGAACTCCGAGCATTGCCGAAACCGGCAGCACTGAGCCGCCTGATCTCTGAACACGATCTCGATCCGGGGGCTGCAGAGAACTTGCTGCAGTTCCTTGCAGATCAGGAAGCAGCGACGGGCCAGGTTCCTGACGACCGCACCATCATTGTCGAACGCACTCGTGACGAACTCGGCGACTGGCGCGTCTGCGTGCTCACGCCACTTGGCAGCCGGATACATATCCCCTGGGCGATGGCGATTGGGGCCCGGATTCGTGCGGCTGGAGGTCCTGAAGTGGAAACGCTTTGGGGAGACGACGGATTCGTATTGCGTTTTCCTGATTCGGACGCACCACCGGATCCTGACTGGATTCTTGTTGAATCTGCCGAGGCGATGGGAATGGTTCTTCGGCAGCTCGGTTCAACCGCACTTTTCGCGGGGCGATTCCGCGAGGCTGCCGGACGGGCTCTTCTGCTGCCACGCAGGCGAGCAGATCAACGTTCTCCTCTTTGGCAATTGCGCAAACGCTCCTACGATTTGCTCAGCGTCGCTTCCCGCTACCCGTCTTTCCCGATGCTTCTCGAGGCCTACCGCGAATGTCTGCGAGACGTCTTCGATATGCCTGCACTCATCGAGACCCTCCGAGCAATTGAGCAGCGTCAACTGAGAGTTCACGTTGTCGAAACGCACAAGCCCTCGCCGTTCGCTTCATCGCTCCTGTTCAGCTACGTAGCCAATTTCGTCTATGACGGCGATGCGCCACTCGCCGAGCGGCGGGCCCAGGCGCTCACTATCGATCAGGAGCAGCTTCGCGAATTGCTGGGAGAAGCTGATCTTCGCGAACTCCTCGATGCTGACGCGGTTGCGGAGGTAGAAGAAACCGCGCAGTGCCTCGTTGAGTCGCATCGTGCTCACTCGGCCGACGGAATCCACGATCTACTGCTACGCCTTGGGGACCTTTCTCGTGAAGAACTCTCTCACCGCGTTAGCACGCCGGCGTTACTGGAATCACTTGACCGCCTGGTCCAGGCGCGACGCCTCCTCGAACTGCGTGTCGCCGGCCAACGCCGACTTATCGCGGTGGAAGATGCGGCACGGTATCGCGATGCTCTCGGGATTCCGCTGCCTCCCGGTCTGCCGGCATCACTGATCAATGCTGTCAAGCAGCCCGTGCTCGAACTGGTACGCAGGTACGCGCGCACCCACGGTCCATTTACGCAAAAGGAAGTTGCTGACCGCTTCGGGCTTGATCTGGCGGCCGTCGAAAACACGCTACGTCAGCTCACAGTCGAGGGCAGGGTACTTGAGGGCGGTTTTCGACCGGGCGGCCTTCATCGCGAGTGGTGCGATGCCGAGATCCTGCGCCAGATTCGGCGTAAGTCGCTCGCCAAACTGCGCCGGGAAGTTGAACCTGTTGAGCAGCACACGCTGGCGCGACTGTTCACCCATTGGCAAGGCCTGCTCACTCCGCGCCGCAGTTCGCACGCGCACCTGGACGCCTTGCTTGACGCCATCGAGAGCCTCCAAGGTGCGCCGGTCCCCGCGTCCCTGCTGGAATCGGCGATCCTACCTGCGCGTGTCGCCGGATACGACTCTGCCGGCCTGGATACACTGATCGCCGCGGGCGAAGTGACATGGGCCGGCATCGATCCTATCGGGGAACGCGATGGCCGCATTGCGCTTTTCCTGGCCGACAAACTCCCGCTTCTTGCCCAGCGGCGTCCCTTGGCTGAGCCTCTTTCAGAACGCGAAGAGAAGATACTCGCCGTGCTGGAGTCCACAGGTGCGAGCTTTTTTGACCCGCTGCACCAGGCTGTCGGCGGAGGCTACCCCGGAGAAACGATTGATGCGCTTTGGAACCTGGTGTGGCGCGGCCTGGTCACCAACGACTCTCTGCATGCTCTGCGTGCATACATCGCGAGACCCGATTCTGCCCGTCCGCAACGACGTACGCATACCGGGATGGTGTTTCGTTCTCGCCGCACGACTCCGCCGAACGCCCAAGGGCGTTGGTCGTTGCTGCCGCTGGGGTCTGACAATGCGGCGGATACCGCCCCTTCCCGAACCGAAGCCAGCCATGCGCTCGCACTTCAACTTCTCAATCGCTACGGAGTTCTGACTCGCGAATCGGTTGCCGCTGAGAACATCCCTGGAGGGTTCAGCGCTGTTTATGACGTTCTGAAGGCTCTCGAAGAGAGTGGACGTATTCGCCGAGGGTACTTCGTGGCCGGCTTAGGTGCGACGCAGTTTGCACTGCCATCCGCAGTGGATCTGCTCCGCCAGCTTCGTGCGGAACCGCCAAAGGAGAAACCAGAGATTATTCAGCTGGCGGCGACCGATCCGGCAAATCCCTACGGTTCGGTACTTCGCTGGCCCGATCTTCCGGTGATGGAGGAAGATGCTGAGTCGGCTCCGCGCGTTTTGACTCGAGCAGCGTACGCGGAGGTCATCCTCCGGAATGGTCAGCTTGTAGCGTGGCTGCGGCGCAACAATCCTCACCTGCTTGTCTTTCTGCCGAGCGATGAACCAGAGCGATCTCAGGTTGCCGCGGACCTGGCGCGTTTCCTTTCTGCTCGCGGTCAGGACCGCATGAGATTGAGCAGCCATCAGGGTGTGCTGATCACCACCATCAACGGACAGCCCGTTGCTGCACATCCGATGTCGCGCTTTCTGATGGATGCTGGATTTCATCCGGGGCCCCTCGGGCTGCACCTTCGGCGCATCCCATCTCCAATTCACCACGAGCCGCGTCACGCCGACCCCGTCGGTGAGGAATTGCAGTAGACATGCCCGAAGGCGACACCATCTTTCGCACCGCTCGGGCCATGGGACGGGCCCTGGAAGGCAAGGCAATTATCGGGTTCCGCTCGAACTACCCGCTGCTTACGCGATTCCATGATGACACGCCGATCACAGGGCAGACAGTCGACAATGTTGAGTCTCGAGGGAAATGGCTGCTGATCCACTTTTCGGGGGGAGCTGTTCTCGCGACGCACATGCTGATGAACGGTTCGTGGCACCTCTATCCTCGCGGCCAGCGCTGGCACAGACCCGCACGCGACATGCGAATCGTGCTTGAGAACCGGGACTATGAAGCTGTCGCGTTCTCCGTTCCTGTTGCACGCATCTACACCGCGCAGGCGCTTGCGCGCGAGAAGCGCATTCCGCCATCGGGCTCTGACGTTCTGAACGAGACCTTTGATGCGACTGCCGCAGGGCTTCGGATTCGCAGCTGTGCAGATGAGGAGACCGGAAATGTACTGCTCAATCAGCATGTGCTGGCTGGCGTCGGCAACGTGTTCAAGTCGGAGATCTGCTTTGTTGAACGGGTAAATCCATTTTGCCTGGTCACCGCATTGACCGATGAGCAGATTTCTGCGCTCATCGGAACGGCGCGAAACCTCGTCGCTGCCAACGTTCTTGAAGATTCCGGCAACCAGATAGTTACCTATGGCGGACAGAAACGGCGGACCACTCACAGCGCCAAGCCGCAGGATAGTCTCTGGGTTTACGGGCGCTCGGGTGAACCGTGCCGGCGTTGCGGAAGTTCGATCCGCCATCGACTTCAGGGCAGGGATGCTCGAGTCACATACTGGTGCCCGGTATGCCAACCGATGCCCGACGGCAAGGATATCGACGGGTATTGATCAAGATGTCCGGAGTGGTAGCGGTAGTGGCCAGGACTCTACTCGCCGCCTTTTCCTACACCGAAGAGCTTCTGCAGGATATTGCGATGATCGGATGGATGGTCGCATGTGTCTGTCGGTGCTGTTCCCATCAGGAATGCTGCCGAGTAGCTGTCGGGACATGCATCGTCACTAAGCAAATTTGTCACTCTGTCGATTTTGAGCACCTCAACTCCATCGGGTGGAGTGAACTCGTGCGTGTCTGAGTATTGCGGGAGCTTTACGGCTCGCTTCATGAAATCTGCCCAGATGGGCGCGGCTGCATCTGCTCCCTCAATCTTGATGTCGGTGTAGTCGTCATTCCCGACCCAAACCACGCACAGCAGATTCGTGGTGAAGCCGGCGAACCATGCGTCATGACTAGTGCCGGTTTTTCCGGCTGCTGGCGATACGAAGCCCATGTTGCGAACGCCGGCGCCTGTTCCGCAGTAGACCTTGCCGTCAATTCGGCAGCCCTGCTTTCCATTGCCTTGCAGGACGGCCTGCATCATGGACGTGGTGAGAAAGGCTGTACGGGGGTCCAGCACCTGACGCGAACTTGGCGGGTAGTCGTCGATGACGTCGCCATTCGGGGCTCGTACGCTGGCCAGCGTCCATGGATCGATGTGGACGCCGCCGTTGGAGAAGACGGTGTAGGCTCCGGCCATTTCGAGCGGCGTGGCGTCATACGATCCGATTGCCATAGAGGGCGTACCTTTTGCGCTCTTGATGCCGGAGTCGCGGGCGAGCGCGGCAACCTGGTCAAAGCCAACCATGCTTGCCAGACTGATGGTGGCATTGTTGTCGGACCGCAAGAGCGCAAAACGCGCGGTGATGTCGCCGTAGAACGCACCCTCGAAGTTGCGCGGTGTGTACTCGTTCTCCGTACCCTCGTCATAGGTCTGCTGCGAGTCGTTCAGGATCGTCAACGGCGAGAATAGAGCCGTTTGCCCCGGCAGAACCGTGCCCTGAACCGCGGTTTGAAAGGCAGCCGCGTAAACAAACGGTTTGAATATGGAGCCGGTCGGTCGATGTGCGATGGCGTGGTTTACCTGGCTCGCGCCATAGTTTCTGCCGCCAACCAGAGCCAGGACCTGGCCTGTATGAGGATCGAGCGCGACCAGCGCTACCTGAGGGTACACGTACTGCTTGCCAAGCTTGCGATCGCGGGCATGTTTTCTGTCGACTGCGGCATCGACGATGTGCTGAGTCTCATCCACGGATGTAGTTGCGAGGCGCTGAAGATCGGGATCGAGGGAAGTGTAGATGCGGAGTCCCTCTCGATTGAAATCGCGATCGCCGAGCTTCTGGAGGAGCTGATCCCGAACGATGTCGACGAAGTATGGAGCCTCGCTTGCGTCAACGCTCCCGGGAACCAGGTGCAGCGGATCTGCCTTTGCCTTTTCGGCCTGGCTCTTGCTAATTGAACCCGTTTCAACCATGGAATCAAGTACAAGGTTCCTGCGGTCAATCGTGCGGTCAGGGTGCCGAAACGGATTGAAGTAGTTTGGTCGCTGGATGATACCCGCCAGCATCGCACATTCCGCCAGGTCGAGTTGTCGCACGTCTTTTCCGAAATAGACTTGTGATGCCTCGCCGAATCCCTGGATGGAGAAGCTGCCGCGCTGACCGAGGTTGATCTGGTTTCCGTATGCTTCGAAAATCTGCTTCTTGGTAAAGCGATGCTCCAGATGAAACGCCACAAGGATCTGGGTGATCTTATACTTGATGGTTCCCGTATCGGCGACAAACAGCAGCTTGGCCAATTGCATGGTGAGCGTCGAAGCACCGCCACGATGCTTGCGATCTCCGATGATGTCGTGCCAGGCCCAACCCGCCATGCTCATGTAGTTCACACCGCCGTGCTCGAAGAACTTGCGATCTTCGATCGCCAACACAGCCTGAACCAGGTTCGCCGGGATCTCATCATAGGTCACAAGACGTCGCTTGGTTCGATTCGCATCCTCACTCAGGCCTGTAATCAGCAGCGGTTCTAATTCATAGCTCGCAAGCGATTGACCCTTATTGTCGGTGATAGATTCGACTTCGCCGGATTTGAAATGAATGGTAGCGGCATCTGGCGCGTGATAAGACTGGGGTCCAGGGTGAACCGTAACCTCGTGGTCGGTATCGGTGTACGTGCCCATTTGCGAGGGGTGGGCAAGACCGTCGACGGAATAGCCGGCTGCCCGCAACTCGGTGACGATCACGTTAGCACTCAGCTTCTGGCCGGGGCGCACTTCGCGCGGAGCGGCGAAGATCTTCGCGGTCTCGGCGAACAGTGGCTGCTTCAGCCGCTCATCCACAATCCGCGCGTACTTGTTGTAGTAGTGGGTGAAAACGGCGAATCCCACGATGCCGACGAGAAGGACGGCTCCGATGACGCCGCGCACCAGCCATGAAGAAAACGAAAGCCTTGGCCAGGATATTTTCAGTTTTGGTTTTTCGAGCCTGACCTTGATTGCCATCGTTGCCTACTCCGCTCTTTCTTCGCTGCTTCGTTCTGTCGTTACTCGCTCTCGGCCAGCAGCTTCTCTTCCTGGACGCGCTCTTTTACCTGCGCCACGACATCAGCCAGCGCAATGTCCACGCTGCCGGCCTTTGAGCGGGTCACTAATTCGACCTGCCCGCTGGCTGTCTTCTTGCCTACATTGATCCGATAAGGAATGCCCACGAGGTCGGCGTCTTTGAATTTGACTCCGGCGCGCTCGTCTCTGTCATCAAGCAGTACATCCAGCCCTGCGGCTTCCAGCTCTGCCGCGAGCTTTTCGCCCGCTTCTTTCAATGTCGCGTCAGCAATGTTTGTAATCGTCACAACCACGGTGAACGGCGCGACTGAAGACGGAAGCCAGAACCCATTTGCATCATTCGATTGCTCGATCGATGCGGTAAGAATACGTTCAATGCCGATCCCGTAGCTTCCCATGATGGGCGTAACTTCCTTGCCGTTCGGATCCAGCACGCGTGCGCCCATCGACTCGGAATACTTGTAGCCGAGCTTGAAGATGTGCCCGATCTCGACGGCCTTGCCGACGACAAGCTTGCCGTCGCAATTCTCAGTAGGGCATGGTTCGCTTTCATTGACGCTGCGGATATCGGCGCTCACAGTCCAGCTAAAGTCGCGGCCCGGAGTTACGTTGCGTAGGTGGTGATCGAGTTTGTTCGCGCCGCAGACCATGTTCTTCCGGCCCTCGAGGGACTTGTCGATAACCACCGTCAGTCCGTCGCCGAGAGGCTTGTCACCGTGCTTCAGTCCGACTGGTCCCAGGTACCCTGCCGGACCATTGAAGTATTGCTGTAACTCGTCGGTCTGCATGGTACGCAGCTCAGCTCCGCCTACAGCGCCCAGCAACTTGGTCTCATTTACCTGGTGATCGCCGCGCAAAAACGTCGCAACACCGTGCCATGTATCCCGGGCGCCGCCAACACCGCGCTTCAGAACCATGTACGCGACGCACTTGATGTCAGATGCGGGCGATATGTTGAAGAACGCCGCCACATCCGGAATTGCAGCGCAACCGGGCGTGTGAACCAGCTCCGGCTTACCGTCGCCGGTTGACTCCATCTCCTGAACGGGACAAAGTTTGGAGGTCGCTTTCTCCAGGTTGGCCGCATAGCCGCATACAGGACAACTTGCAATCAGGTCCTCTCCGGCATCGGTGTAGACCATGAACTCCTGCGACTGCGATCCGCCCATGGAGCCAGAGTCTGCTTCAACGGATACAAACTTCAGCCCACAGCGCTTGAAGATTTTCCGGTAGACCGCATCGTGCAGGTCGAAGCTCTTATCCAGACCTTCCTTGTTCAGATCGAAGCTGTAGCTGTCCTTCATGATGAACTGCCGAACGCGCAGGAGGCCGCCTTTGGGGCGTGGTTCGTCGCGAAACTTCGTCTGAATCTGATACCAGATCTGGGGTAACTGCTTATAGCTGCGCAGTTCGCCGCGAGCGATCGTGGTCATGATCTCTTCGTGCGTCATGCCCAGACACAGTTCTGCACCCTTGCGATCCTTTAGACGGAACATGTTATCGCCCATGCCAGTCCAACGGCCGCTCTCCTCCCATGGATCCTTGGGCAGAATTCCGGGCAGATAAAACTCCTGCCCGATCTTGTCCATCTCTTCGCGCACGATCGCAGTGATTTTGTTCAGCGATCGCTGCCCGAGGAACAGATAGTTGTAGAGCCCCGCACCAAGCTGGCGGATATATCCGGCCCGCAGGAGGAACTTGTGGCTGGCCACCTCGGCATCCGACGGGGCCTCACGAAGAGTGGGAATGAAGAGCTTCGACCAACAATGCATAGATAAGGACTTACATGCTTTCCCGTCCGCTTTGTTCCGGTCTGCTGTATTCAATTCCGGTCGGGGTTCCTGCGGACGCAAGACGATCAAAACAGATTGATTCCATTCTAAATGTTCGCTCTTTGGCCCGTGCTGGTCCGGCATTGATGCGGTACTTCCTAAAGCAAGCCATGTTGCCATCGAACGAACCATCGGCCGGGTCTCCTTCCTGCCTCTGCCGTCTGATAAAGCAGGGGAACGTCCAAATCCCGTTTGCTGAAAACAAAGGACCTGAGCGCGCCAGCGGGGTGAGCCTCGTGTCAGACCGGACACGAGCGTGCGTCTCGTGACACGGCGGATCGCTGGATGACAGTGGGAAGGGAGCGCCTTGATTCAGGCCCGATCCATGCCGGAGAGCTTCACCATCAACCGCTCGAAGACGCCTGACGGAAGCATCCTGCGCATCAGGAGCGCCATCTTCGCATCCTTGCCGATGACGTAACGCAACTTGGGCTCTGGAGTTTCGACAATACGGGCAATCAGATCCGCGACCGCTTGCGGATTCGCCCGACTCTTCGCACTCGCTTCAATTCTGGCCTGCCAACGCTCCCGCCGCGCAGCATTCGGCGACCCTCTATCGGACATCTTCGCCGTAAGCTTTGCATTGCGCGTCCAGATGTCGGTTTCGAACGATCCCGGCTCTACGATTGCGACCTTGATCCCCAAGGCTGCCATCTCGAGGCGCAGGGTCTCCGCCCATCCTTCCAGCGCGAATTTCGAAGCCACGTAGCTGCTGACTCCCGGAAACCCGGTCCGCCCCGAAATTGAACTCACCATGACCACATGCCCGAAGCCCTGCCGCCGCATTCTGGGGATAAGCGCTCGCGTCAAAGCCACAGCGCCAAAGAAGTTGGTTTCAAATTGATCGCGCAACTCAGCGTCCGTGACTTCTTCGGCAAATCCCGGTACTGCGAAGCCAGCATTGTTGACCAGGGCATGCAGCGGCTCGCCTCGCTTTTCGACCAGCTCAGCGGTTTGCACGATCTGATCCGTATTGGTTACATCGAGAGGGAGAACCTCGATGTGCTCGAGGGCGCCAAACTCACGTGCAGCCGACTCCAACTTCTCTCGCCGGCCAAGGTCGCGCATGGTCGCGAGTACGTGCCAGCCGCGCCGGGCTAGAGTGAGAGAAGTCAGCAGCCCGAAGCCGCTGGAAGAGCCGGTGATGAGTACAGTCTTTTTCAAGATCGCGGTTCTGCTCATGCCTGTCCGTCATCCGGCTTTAGATCAGCTCCACTCCCCACAGATCGTGCAGGTGTACAACGCCCTCCACCTTGCCCGTCGCGTCCGTCACCACAAGGGAAGTGATCTTCCGCGCCTCCAGGATCGCAAGCGCCCGCGCGGCGAGCTCTCCGGCAGCAATCGTTCGCGGGTTAGTATTCATCGCCTCGCCCGCAGTCTTGCTCAGTGCCGCTCCGCCTTCGCGCTCCAGCAGCCGGCGCAGATCGCCGTCGCTGATGACTCCGCGCAGCTTCCCGCTCTCCTGCACGGTGGTCATCCCCAGTTTTTTCGACGACATTTCGAAGATCACATCCGACATTCTGGTCTGAGGAGCTACAGCAGGAATATCGTCGCCCGCATGCATCAGGTCGCGGACTTTCGCAAGCTGCTTGCCTAGCTTGCCACCGGGGTGTAATTCGGCGAAATCTTCGGCTTTGAATCCCTTGCGCAGGCTCACCGCCACAGCCAGAGCGTCGCCAAGCGCCAGCATCGACGTCGTACTCGCAGTGGGGGCCAGATTCAGTCCGCATGCCTCGCGCTCCACACTGCAATCGAGCGCAACATCGCTCGCCTGGGCGAGGGTCGACTGCAGATTGCAGCAGAGACTCACCAGCGCATCGCCTTTGCGTTTCAGCGTGGCAAGCAGACGAAGAATCTCTTCCGTTTCTCCGCTGGCCGAGAGGGCAACCACCACGTCGCCGGGCATCAATACGCCGAGGTCGCCGTGCACCGCCTCTGCCGGGTGCAGAAACAGCGCCGGCGTTCCCGTAGAACTCAGGGTGGCAGCAATCTTCTGGGCGATCACGCCGCTTTTGCCCATGCCTGTTACCACCACGCGTCCATTGCCTTCGCCGCAGTGAACGACCAGATCTACTGCGCGCTCGAAGTCGGCCAGCATTGGCCCATCCAGCCGCTTCGCCAACGCCTCCAGCGCGGCAGCTTCCGTCCGCACCAACTCGGCCGGCGTCAGGCAGTTCTGCTCCTTGTCCTGATTCATCGGGTCGATGGTAACACTCCCGCGGCAGGGGATTCGCTGACAGGGGAACAGTCGTTCAAGCTCGGAACAAGGCCATGGCCTTGCGCTTAAGGCTCTCGGTGACGGCGCACATTTCCGTGACAAATGCCCCAGTCCGTCGCTCGTACAATAGAGAGGAGAGGTCTGAGCCCCCTGTGAAGCGCAATACCATTGTCATTGGCATAACTTTTCTCATCCTCGCCACTTTCGCGTGGGCGGGATGGGCCAACTGGATGTATCGCAAGCAGGCCGCCGAGCGCGCTCTCGCCTCGGCCTCGCATGCCGAACTCATCCCCACCGCACCCGGTGACGTACCTGCCGGGGGCACATCGCTCACCGGAAAGCCGGCTCCGAATTTCACCCTGGAGGACCTTAGCGGCAACAAGGTCTCGTTGTCCAGCTATAAGGGCAAGCCGCTTCTCATTAACTTCTGGGCGACGTGGTGCGGACCATGCAAGATCGAAACACCCTGGCTGGTCGATCTTCAAAAGGAGTATGGCCCCAAGGGTCTGCAGATCATCGGCATCTCTACGGAAGGCGACGACCTTAAGCCGGATGACAAGGAAGGCTGGGCTCACGACAAAGCTGCAATCGCGAAGTTCGTCAAAGAGGAGCACATGCAATACCCCGTCCTGGTGAATGGCGACAGCCTGGCCACCGAATACGGCGGACTCGATGCAATGCCGACGTCTGTTTACGTTGATAAAGACGGCAAGGTGGTAGCCATGCAGCTGGGTATCAGCTCCAAAGACGACATGGAAGCGCACATTCGCAAAGCGATGGGAGAAGGGCAGTGATGGCACTGGAGCGATGGGGACATCCATTGCTTATTTGCGTACTTATTGCGGGTTCGACTTCCGCGGCAATTTCTCAGCAGGACCCTCTCGCCGGTCTTCCACGGCAAGCCGCAACGAAGACGCAGGCCGTCGAATATCTGTACCCCGAACAAGTTTCAGTGCCCGCCGGTAAGCCTGCTCCGGTCACGCTTCACTTTCGCATTCAGCAGAACCTGCATATCAATTCCCACACGCCGCGAGCGGAGTATCTGATTCCGACAGTTTTCTCAGTGCCTGAGACCTCGGGTGTAAAGCTCGCCAACGCCGTCTATCCGGCCGGCACTGACTTCACATTGCCGGCCGATCCCGATCAGAAGCTCTCGGTCTATACCGGTGAGTTTGCAATTCAAGCCAGACTCATCAGCAGCCCGGGCAATCATCTTGTCGAAGCAAAGCTCCGCTACCAGGCCTGCGATCAGACGCAGTGCCTGCCGCCGAAGACGATCACGGTGCCCATCGACGTTATTGGGAAGTAGGCTTGTCGAGTGTGAACAGAAGGTTTCCGCCGCGAGTCAGCGCAGCTTAACGCGGTAAAGTCCTCCCTCTTTGAAGCGAAAGCAATCTGCTCGAATGTCCTCGAGTGAAATCTCCTCGCGAATGAGGGGCTGTTTGTCTTCATTCCCAGCCCAGACTCCATAGAGTTCAATCTCATCTTCATCAAGTTGGGCAAGAAGATTGCATAGATCTTCGCATTCCAGTTTGCTGCTCGCGATCACTTCGGCATCGTTTACCGGGTCGAGCCAGTAGGACCATTCCCCAGAATCGTCCTGCATCACGGAAGGGAACGCGCACCCGCAGTGGGTAGAGGACCCGATGTATTGAATCTCAGGCTTACTGAAGATCTTCCGGGTCCATAACTCTGGCTCTTTCAAATCCTGCACATTCACGCGCGGATCGCCCATGGCCCATTCTCTCCTGGGAATTGGCCTGGCAGTTCCGGCGTAGAGTTGGAAGCACATGGGCGTTGGTCTCGCGACGGGCTAGAACTCTATGAAGTACGAGAAAGCGGGGGCTCGCGGCATTTGCAGGCTTATGTGCCTGCTTTCTTCTCGATCTTTGCCCAGGAATCCTTGAGCGACAGCGTCCGATTGAAGACCGGCTTGTCTTGCGTGGAATCCGGATCAAGGCAGAAATAACCAACGCGTTCGAACTGGAAAGGCTCTCCAACCTTCGCTTTGGCCAGCGAAGGCTCTACCTTTGCGTCAGAAATCACTTCCAGCGAGTCCGGGTTGAGGTTGTCCAGGAAGCTCCCGCCCTCGGGGTAGTCGTTCGGGTCCGGCGTGGTGAACAGCTTTTCGTACAGCCGCACCTCTGCCGAAACCGCATGCTTCGTCGACACCCAATGGATTGTCGATTTCACCTTGCGTCCATCTGGAGAATTGCCTCCGCGACTGGCAGGATCGTAGGTGCAATGCACCTCGACAACATTGCCTGCCGCGTCCTTTACGACATTTTGCGCCGTGACGAAATACGCGTTCCGCAGCCGTACTTCTTTTCCCGGGGAGAGCCGGTAATACTTTGGCGGAGGAACCTCGCGGAAATCGTCCTGCTCGATGTAGATCTCGCGCGAAAACGGAACCTGCCGCGTACCAGCCGCCGGGTCCTCGGGATTGTTTGCAACCTCGACAAGCTCGTCCTTACCTTCAGGGTAGTTGTCGATGACAACCTTCAAGGGCCGCAGGACGGCCATTCCTCGCTGCGCACGCCGGTTCAGGTCATCGCGCTGGAAGTGTTCGAGCATTTCAATATCGGTGCTGCCGTTGGTGCGCGAGACCCCGGCAACTGCAACGAACGTTCGAATCGCCTCGGGCGTGAACCCCCGTCGCCGCAGGCCAGAGAGCGTAGGCATGCGCGGATCGTCCCATCCGCTCACCCGCTTTTCCTGCACCAATTGCAGCAGCTTCCGCTTACTCAGCAGCGTGTAAGTGATGCTCAAGCGATCGAACTCGATCTGCTGCGAGGGAAAAATCCCGAGATTCTCGATGAACCACTTGTACAGCGGCTGATGGTCCGCAAACTCGAGACTGCACATCGAGTGCGTCACATTCTCAATCGAGTCTGACTGCCCGTGCGCGTAGTCGTACATCGGATAGATGCACCATTCATCGCCAGTGCGATGATGCGTCGCATGCAGGATGCGATACATCACGGGGTCACGCATGTTCAGATTCGGCGAGGCCATATCGATCTTTGCGCGCAGTACCCGGCTGCCATCGGGGAACTCGCCCTTCTTCATTCGCGCAAAGAGGTCCAGGTTCTCTTCGACTGATCGATTCCGGTAAGGGCTGTCTTTGCCCGGCTCCGTCAAGGTTCCTCGATACTGCCGGATCTCGTCCGCCGTAAGGTCATCGACGTAGGCCTTGCCGTCGCTGATCAGTTTGATGGCCCACTCGTAAAGCTGCCCAAAGTAGTCAGAAGCGAAACAAAGGCGCTCCCAATCGAAACCCAGCCACCGGATGTCCTTTTGAATTGAATCGACGTACTCCTGCTCTTCTTTTTCAGGATTCGTATCGTCGAAGCGGAGGTTTGTCCTGCCACCGACCTCATCGGCAAGCCCGAAATCGAGGCAGATGGCCTTTGCGTGCCCAATGTGAAGATAGCCGTTCGGCTCCGGAGGAAAGCGCGTCTGGATGACCGCATCGCCGTACTTCTTCGTGCGCACATCCTCGGCGATTCGC
>Ga0207654_10000137_pt1 | contig 47168 bp, 59 predicted proteins | sample KBSC64metaG_FD_184355 | JGI IMG/M metagenome (GOLD analysis project Ga0207654, IMG submission 184355) | Corn rhizosphere microbial communities from Kellogg Biological Station, Michigan, USA - KBS C6-4 metaG (SPAdes) (version 2) | ecosystem: Host-associated > Plants > Roots > Rhizosphere > Soil...
TGCGGCAGCAGCACTCCAGGGACGCTCTCAGAATACCGGGGACGGCCGACGGACCCAAAAATCAAAAAACAGCGGTGCGAAGGAGAGGACTTGAACCTCCATGGGAGTTACCCCGCTAGCACCTCAATCCAGCGAGGCATAGGCAATGCTGCGTGATTCCTCTGTTTTAGTAGGTCAGGAAGAAGCTGTAAACTGCGGCACTCTTCAGAGCTCCGGGGACGCAATCGGGGACGCTCGGCGAAAGCGCGCGCCGCGCGTCATCTGCCCCAATTGCCAGCAGTGGGACAAGTGCGAGGCCTGCCGCGTTCGGTACAACCAGAAGCAGAACGCGCGCAAGAACGCGGCCCGCGCCGCCTGCCGCTGCGTTTGGTGCGGCGCCCCGTCCGCGGACGGTAAGCAGTTCTGCGAGACGCATGCCGAGCACGTGAAGGCACGGCGCAAGGTGTTGCGCGCATCGCGCCGAGAGCGCGAGGCCCGGCTGCTCGAGAGCGCTCGGAGGGCATCGTAGTGCAGGCGCGCGACGGCCGCCGGGGCAACGTCTTCTCTGCGCGTTTGATTCTCGATCTTTGCGGGGGATCTGGCGCCTGGGCTGCGCCGTACACAGCTGCCGGGTACACGGTCGTGCGTGTCGAGCTCTCCGAAGGCTGCGACGTGCACACCTTGGAGGTCTCGAGCTTCGTTGGCGAGGTTTGGGGTCTGCTCGCAGCACCGCCTTGCACTGAATTCTCGCTCGGCGACCCTTGGACCAAGCGCACGGCGATATGGGGAAAGTTCAAGATCCCCGAGCGCGGCCCCTTCGTCACGCCTACCGGGTCTGCAATGGATCGGCGCGGTGCGGCTGCTCGAGCTGTCACCCCTCCCGGCTTCGCGCGCGCCTTCTTCGAGGCGAACCCGTGACGCTAAACGCGCTCTCGTTCGACTTTGAAACGCACCTCATCGGCCCGGACCCGTGTCAGTGCGGCGAAGTACACGGGCAGTTTCCGCCGGCGGTGTGCATGTCTTGGGCGACGCCTGACGGCGAGAGCGGCGTGTGCACGCCGGCCGAAGGGCTCGATATTCTCGAGCAGTGTCTCGACGATCCGGAGTGCCAGATCATCGGAGCCGAGACCGCTTTTGACGTGCTCGTCGCGTGCGTGTACTCGGGCGAAGAATACGACACGTGGATCGCTGCGTGGGTCGAAGCGTACGACGCGGGCCGCGTGCATGACGTGCTCGTCAGGCAGAAGCTTCTAAACCTCTCCGTCGGCCGACTCGATTGGCATCGGCACAGCGACGGCCGCACGGTGCGCGTCGGCAAAGATCTCTCGAGCGCTGCTTTCGATATGCTCGGCGAGCGGCTGGACAAGTCCGAGGACACTTGGCGCCTGCGCTACTCCGAGCTCGACGGCGTGCCGTTGTCCAAGTGGCCGCCGGAGGCAATCGAGTACGCGCGGCTCGACGCGACGGCAACGCTCGACATCTTCATCAAGCAAGAGAACTGGCAGACACATCGGCTTTACGCCAAGGCGCTCGAGCTTTGGGCGGGCGTTCGCATCATGCCCGAGGGTACGCCGGCAGACCCGCTTGCCGATGCGCACGCGCAGACGTGTCACGCGCTTTGGCTGAAGCAGATGTCGGGCGAAGGGGTCTGGATTGATGGCCCCGCGCTTGACAAGTTCGAAGCGCGGACGCTGCTTGAGTACACCCGCCTCTGCGAAGAGACGCGCAAGTTCGGCCTGCTGCGGCGTGAATATTGGCGCGACTTGAAAGCACTGCGCGCCGCGGGCTCTGACTTCGCGCGCAACGCAGATTGGAAAGAGCTCAAGGCTTATCTCGACGTCGACGATCCGGAAGCGCTGGCTTGTTGGGAAGAGCTCCGCGCCGCGGGTCTCGTGCGCTGGCGTCACGTACGAAACATGAACGTCGCGCGCAAGCGCATGTTCGACGTCTTCACGATGGCTGGCCAAGTACCGCCACACACGGACAAGTGGAAGCCAGACCAGCACCGCGTTGACGAGTACGTTGCGCTCGACGCCGATGCTTGCCGGCTCGGCGGGTTGCTCGAGAAAGAGCTAGACCTAGAAGAGCATCAGTTGCAGGCGTACGCCGACCTGACGCATACGAGCAACGTCATCAATACGGACATCCCGAAACTGCGTCTCGGCGTCGAGCGCCCGATACACACGCACTTCGACGGGCTCAAGGCCGCAGGCCGAACCGGCAGCAGCAATCCGCCAATCCAGAATCGAGCGCGCGGCGAGAAAGATCGCGCCGGCGACCGCGAGTGCTTCATCCCGCCGCCGCCCGACGAACGCGGGGAATGGGTGTTCATCGACATCGACTACCCGCAGCTCGAGCTCTTCGGCCACGCGCAAAACTGCAAGTGGTTGCTTGGCTACTCGACGCTCGGCGACTCGCTGAACCGTGGCGAAGATCCGCACACCGCTTTCGCTGCCAAGATCATCGGCGCAGAGCAGGGCCGCGACGTGACCTATGCTGAGGCCGAGGCGCTGTACAATTCGAAGAAGATTGACGGGCAGCGCGACGCAGCGAAGGGCACTAACTTCGGGCGGCTCGGCGCGCTCGGAGCAAACACGATGGTCTCGTACGCCGCTCGAGCGTACAAGGTGGTTCTGCCCGTCGAGCGCTGGAAACTGCTCTTCGAATTGTGGGACGAGCAATGGGAGGAGATGGCCGACTATCGAGATCTAATCTCGAAGCTCGAGACCTATCCGGACTCGGGCGAGTACTGCGTGCCGCAATGCTGGTCGGGCAGGCTGCGCGCTGGCGCGAACTACACCGCGGCCTGCAACAGTTTCTTCCAGGGCCTTGGCGCGGATGTCGCGAAGCTCGCAGGCTGGTACTTGTTCAAGGCCTGCTATGTGCGCGGTGTCGACGACGCGCTCTTCGGCTGCAAGCCGTCGCACTTCATTCACGACCAATTCTTAGTTGCGGCGCTCAAGCATCGAGCCAACGCCGTAGCCAAGCGCGTCGAGTATTGGTGTCGCAAGGCGGCTATCGAAGTGCTGCCGGACTACGGCGAAGCCATGGCCAAAAAGCTCGACGCTCTGTTGACCGAGCGTTGGTCGAAGCAGGCCAAGCGCCTAGAAAACAGCGACGGAACCCTCGCCGTCTGGGAAGATGCCCGGCTTTTCGCTACAGGTTGACCGACCGTAACAAACTGTTTGCAGACATCTGCTAAACGATCTAGGCTTCCGTTAACCCAAGGGAGGCCTAGACCAACATGTTCGAAATCGTTCACCGTTACACGCTCGCCGTTCTCTACCGCTCTGAAACCGCAACAACTCAGAGAGAGGCGGTCTTAGAAGCTGCAACCCGCAGCGCGGACCTCGGCGGCGCGAACCTCCGCAGCGCGAACCTCGGCGGCGCGAACCTCGGCGGCGCGAACCTCGGCGGCGCGAACCTCGGCGGCGCGAACCTCGGCGGCGCGAACCTCCGCAGCGCGAACCTCGGCGGCGCGAACCTCGGCGGCGCGAACCTCAGCGGCGCGAACCTCGGCGGCGCGAACCTCGGCGGCGCGGACCTCGGCGGCGCGGACCTCGGCAGCGCGGACCTCCGCAGCGCGAACCTCGGCGGCGCGAACCTCGGCGGCGCGAACCTCGGCGGCGCGAACCTCCGCAGCGCGAACCTCGGCGAGATCAAAGCTGATCTATTCGCGGTGCTCGCGAAGTCGCCTTACGAAGTGCTTGGCCTGCTCTCGGCGCTGCGCGACGGGCGCGTCGACGGTTCGACCTATCACGGTAAGTGCGCGTGCCTCGTGGGCACACTCGCGAACCTGCGTAAGTGCGACTACGACGCAATCCCAGACTTGCGCCCTGATTCGTCGCGCCCGTCCGAAGTGTGGTTCATGGGCATTCGCTCTGGCGACACGCCAAGCAATTCGCAAGTCTCTAAACTGACCGAGGGTTGGGTCGTCGAGTGGCTGCGCGCCGAAGGTGATGACGCGGTACGCGTCACTCTCGACGCAGACGACACTCTTGCAAAAGAGCTAGCGCGCATTGCTGTCATTCGCAGTGAGCGGCTGACACGCCACGAAACCGCCGCGCTCTCGAGCATGACCGAGCAACTTGCGGCGGTGCAGTGATGTCCCTGAAACTCGACTTTCAAACGGTGCGCATCTTCTCGGATGTCACGGTCAGCCCGCAAGCGTGCGCCGCGCTCGCACGCATCGAAGAAGCAATCGAGAAAAACACGGGTGACCCCTTCCCTGTCGGCCTCACTCCCGAACAGATTGACCTCGCACTGCGCGAGTCGAAAGCTTGGGAAGTCTTCGAGCGTTGGGTGCTCGACGACCGCAATTCGCGCGATGTGTCTATCGGTCCGCGCTACCACGCGGAAGGCTGGCACTGCACGCTCTCGGGCCTCAAGGTCACCGCGGGCAGCTTCATCGGCATCACTCGAATCGAAGCAATCGAGAAAGCCGCCGCTTGGTGCGTGGCGCAGCCGTCATGATCGTCGCGCTCGACACGGGAAAGGCGCGAACGGCCGCCGCGTACTTCGAAGGCGAGATCTGCGTCAAGGTCGGCTTTCTCGTTCCGCCGACCGCCATGTATGTGCACACGCCTTCGGCCGTGTCTCTCGTCGTCGTTGAAAAGCCGCGCATCAACAGCGACACGCCCAATTGGGAGAGCGTCTTTGATTGCGGCTGGTACGGCGCGCTCGTCGTCGGCGCCTTCCGTGCGCCCGTCGTCGAGTACTCGCCGAGCGGTTGGAAGGCATCGACTAAGAAGCCGCTACATCACAAGCGGCTTTGGCGCGTGATGCTGCCGAGTGAACGCGCGCTCTTCCCAGAAGACACGTGGGACGTCATCGAGCACGCGTGCGCCGGCTACGCGCGCACGGGCAAAGTTACGAAGTACTCGCACGAATGGCACAACACGCTCGATGCCGTGGGCATCGGGCTTTTTCACTTCGGCCGAACCGGCCGCGGAGGGTCCAAACGATGAAAACGCCTTTGGTTAGCGATCTCGAAGTGCTGCGCATCCAAGTCGCTAGCGCCGAGATCAACGGCGGCTTTCCGCTCGATGCTCGCACCATCCGAAAAGCCTACATCGCTCCCGGCTCGGTGTACCCGTCCACCCGCGTGCGCGTTGAGCGTGCAGCAATACAAGCGAATGTCGGCACACCTGCTCAACGTCGAGCAAAGGTTATTAAGTGAAGGTCGTCAGTCTGGATGGCTATCGCCAGAAGAAAGCTGAAGAAGACGCGCGGCGCGCGGACATCAAGGCGCGGTCGCAAGCATACGACGCGCTGGTCGACGACCTGTACGCGACGCTTGAGCACGCGGCGCGTGTCATCGAACGAGAACGCTCGAAACCGAAGGACAAACAATGAAAAACATGCCCACGTCCAAAAAATGGACACGTCTCGACTACATCAAGATAGCCGCACGCGCCGAGGTCGACCCTCGCACGGTTGAAAAGTACCTCAAGCACGAGAGCGACCCTCGACCCGCCGTTTTGCAGTCGATTCGCCGTGCCTTGAAAGGCCTAGGCCTGGTCGATCCGCGCGACGCTGAACTGCGGGGTGTGCTGTGATTGGCGCGCCCGTCGCGCCCATCGCGGTCACTCAGGACAACTGCCTTGCGGCGCTCGGCATTGAGCCACGGCGCTTTCTGGCGTTGATTCACGAGCGGCAGATCCAGCACACGAAGCTCGGCAAGCTGCGGCTCGTACGCGTCGAGCACCTGCTTGCGGCTCTCGAGGCGGAGCCCGCGCGCGCTGCTGTCGTCGAAGGCCAGGGCGCGCGCCTTGGTCGCGCTGCGGGGTTCGCACATGAGATTGAAAAGCTCGGAATATCAGACTCGAGCAAAGCCAAACCGAGGACTAAAAAACGATGAAAACGCTTTTGCTGCTGATTGCTTTCTCACTGCTCGCCATGGCTTGCGGCGGCGCGCCGTCTCCCGAAGACTTGCCGCCGTGCAAGTACGCGGACATCACGAAAGAAGACAACTACTGGAAAGTCACGGGTTACGTGCCGTCGCAGGCCGGCGCGCCCGACGAGATCGAAGGCTCGCCCTTCTGCAAGTGTCCCGCCGGCGGGTGTGCGAAGGCGTTACCGTGAGCAAGCCCAATCCCGTCGCGCCCGACACGCTTGCCATCGGCTACGCCGCAGCGTTGGACGAGCTCAAGTCGCTCGACGGCATCGACATCGCAAACGATGAAGATGCCGAAGAAGCGAATACCTACCTGCGTGATCGCCTCAAAGAGCGCGACTTCTTCGAGCGCTTGCGCAAAGAGCGCGTTGCGCCCATCAACGCAGAGCACGCGCGAGTGCAGGCCGAATTCAAGCCCGTACTCGACCTGTACGATACGATCGCGAGCACCATCAAAAAGGCCCTCGGCAAGTTCATGCTCGCGAAGCAAGCCGAGCAGAAGCGGCTGTACCAGGAAGCAGCCAAGGCGGCTCAAGACGAAAGCCCGCAGGCCCTCACTGCGGCGCTCGTCGCTGCCGACGAAGCCGAGCCGGTCAAGCTCGAGGGCTCGAGCGTCCGCGGCGTGTGGCGCGTCAAGCGGGTGCTCAAAGACATGCTGCCGCTCGACTACTTGATCGAAGACACGAAGAAGATCGAGGCTTTCGCGCGCCAACATGGGGCCGACGACCGCCCGGTTATCCCCGGCGTTGTCTTCGAGCTCGAGGCCGTTGTATCTGTGCGGCGAGCGTGATGCCCGACACCGAACGCCCCGAATGGGTCACTTGCGTCGTCGTACAGGGCCGCAAAACCGAGTGCGGTCGTCGGGTATGTTTCGAGTTCACCTTCGTTAGTTGGGAGCACGCCGAAGCGAACGAAGCCGCCGGCGGTATGCTCGTCACGTGTCCGGAGTGCAAGGCGGCTCGAAGGACTTGACCGACAAGGGCTGCGCCTGCTGGCTTTGCCTAGATTGCGGCTGGCGCAGCTGGACGGCGCTCGCCGTCGGTCTCGAAGCCGGCGTCGTCTGCGAGCGCTGCGGCTCGATGCTTTTGACCTGTTACCGCGGCGAAGACGGCACCAGCCGGCAGGCTTTGCAGACATCTGCTAGCTTTTCCGGTCATGAAAAACGCGGCTAAGTTCTTGGGCGGGAGTCTCGCGACCTACATCATGATTGCCGCCTGCTCGTCGAGCACGGCGCCAACGGTAGCCGTCGCGAGCGCGGGAGGGGCCGCCGGCGCGTCTTCAGGCGGCTCGGACGCCAGCGCCGGCGACGCCGCCACGAATGGCGGCTCGAGCTCGGCAGGCGCGAGCGCAGGAGCACCCGCAATGCCGACCGACGGCTCGCGGTTGAAAGCGGTCTACCTCAAGGGCTCTGACGGTTCGAACCAATTCGTTTCTTGGTACGATTCGCAGCGCGACGAAGAGTGCAGCTTCACTTCGTTTGGCTCGAGCCTGCGGTGCGTGCCGCCGACGGTGACGCTTTCGGCACCCGAGACCACGATCTTTTCTGATACGAAGTGCATGTCGCCCGCGCTTCGTGGCTACTCGCAGAATTGCTCTGCGGCCTACGGCGCCGTCACGGATGCGAATGGCTGCGCGAGCGCCGTGTACAAGCTTGCGCCTGCGGATGCTGTGTTCATCGGCACGCCGACGAGCTGCAAGCCCTACCCGAATTCAGAGCATGCGGTGTTCTACAGCGGCGCGGAAGTCCCGCTCTCGGCGTTCGTCGCCGCAACGAAGGAGCACGCCTAACGGCTGTGCAGCGCAGCCGTCAAGAGCGCCTGCGTCTCGCCGTTCTTGGTCTCGAGCGTGCTGACCCGTTGAATTAAGAGCGCCGTCTGTAGCTTTCGGTCCTGCTCGTTTGCGTCGATGCTGCGTTGCAGATCGGCGAGCTTGTTCAAGACGACATCGTTCGGTGGGGTCGCGGCTTGTGCGGTGTGCGCGCCGTAGTAGGTGCCGAGCGCAGTAATCACGGCCGCGACGACGACCCACGGAATGACGATCCGCAGTCTGCCGTGTTGCACGTGCACGGCTTTGCCGAAGTCGACGACGCTCGCGCGGTCCTCCGCTTCTTCGACCACGCTCTCTACTTCCGCCGCTCGAGCTCGAGCACGGATCTCCGAATCGCTAAGCCGATGCTTGCCCGGCACGCCTTGGTAGTCGGGCGGAGACATCTAGCGCAGCGCCTCGCAGGCCAGACCGATGAACGAAGCGACCAGAGCCATTGCTGCGACCATCGCCGGCCACCTAAAGCCGACGCGTTTGATTTCCGCGACATCCGATTCGAGCTGCTCGACGCGGCGCACGAGTGGCTGCACGAGCTCGTAAGTCTTGAACGCCCAATCCGCTGCTGCGTTGGACTTCTCCGTGTTCGCATCGATAGACTTGCGCATCGCAGTCAGCGAGTCCGGCGGTGTTCTGTCGTCCCATTCTTTTTCAGACATCGTCGTAGACCCCTAGAAGGGAGGCGCGAGCGCCGACACGATACGGCGCTCGCTATCTCTTGCGCGTTGTTCAGACCGCCGGCGGTGCGTCGACGGGAGGCGCAACGGGCGCTGGCGTTGCCGTCGCGACGGCGGCGGTGACCTTGGCCGCTTCCGCTTCGATGCGTGCGCTCAGTGCGTCGAGCTTCGACGTGTCGACGCCAGAAGAGGACAACTCGGCGAGGGCAGCGTCGAGCTCGGTTTTCACGGTCCCGAGCGCGGTGACGCTCGATTCGCAGGCCGCGAGCAGGCCTTCGCACTTGGTGGTCAGATTGTCGAGTGATGCTTGCAAAGCTTGTGACATTCGTTCGATCCTTTTGTTGATGCGTCGGAGCTCGCGGTAAGCGAGTCCAAACGTGAGCAGGGCCAGAAGCACGCGCGGCAGCATCACGCCTCGCTCGGCTCGATGGGCGGAGCAGGGTCCGTCGGGCGCTCGTCTTCGGCGACGTCGCGTGCCGCGTGTCCTGCGACGTCGATGTCGGTCGTGAAGGCTGCCAAACGTTGCGCTACGTGGTCGTCGTGCGAGTGTTCGGGCGCGTCGTCGGGCGCCGGCGGGGTACTACCGGAAGCGCCCGGCACGCGCGTGCACACCGGCAAGGGCACGTCTGCGCGATTCTGGTCGAGCAGCTGCGGCTTGAACGCGCCGCCGTCGCCGTTCGGCGCGAACGGCCCGACGCGGTGTTGCCAGATGCGCCAAGGCTTGTCGCCCGGCGTCGCGGGCTTCGCGCTCGCCGTGTAGTGCGCCACCCAAAGCGGGCGCTCGAGCACCCACGATGGCTTCCCGAGGCGTCCGAAGTCTCGCTGTGTGATGTACACGAGCGCTTCACCAAAACTCGCGACGAGTCCAGAGATCAACGCGTCGGCGGCCGTGTTCCAGCTCGGAGACATCGCCGGCGGTCCGGGCTCGTCTTCGATGTCGAGCGCGGGGCAGATGTCACCCGCACGGATGCCGCAGGCGAGCGCTTGCGCGTTGAACGCCGCAAGCTGGTCGGTCACGTTCTGACCAACGCGGAAGAAGTGGTAGAGACCGACCTGCAACCCAACGGCTCGAGCGGCTCGAACGTGCGCGACAGCGCTCGGGTCGCGGAAGGTGCCGTAGGTCGCGCGGACCATCACGAACGAGACGCCGCTCGACTTGAGCAGCGACCAAGGCACGCCGGCCGGCGCTGCCGTGCTCTGGTAGTGCGAGACGTCGATGCCGTACGCGTGCGTCATCGGCTGGCCGTGTCCCAGATGGCTTCAGCGATGACGAGACAGAGCGCCGGGCCAAAGAGCAGCGTGAGCGCGACCGTCGCCGCCAATACTTTGAACTTTCGTTTCACTTGGGCTCTGCTTTCAACAGCTCGTCGGCGAGCTCATCCGTCGCCGCGTCGACGGCATCGGCGAGCACGTTTGCCTTTGCTCGCTCGAGCGCGGCTTGCACGTCCGGCGCAGCGGCGACCGTCTTGACGAGATCTACGATGCCTGAGATCAACGGCGCAGGCATCGCATAGAGCTCGTCGGCAATGACGGCGAGCGCTTCGTCGACGACCTTGCCTAGTACCGACACGCTGCCGCCTTTTCATCCGCCGCGCGCTTCGCTTTGAGCGCCGGCACAGCGGGACAAGTCGCGACGGTGAAGCCCTTGCACTGTGACAAGACAGCCTCGAGATACGCGGCCTCGATACGTGCCTGCGGCGCGCACGGCTTCGGCATGCTCGAGCAGCTGAACAGCAATCCGAGGAAAGCGGAATATCCAGCGACCGCCACGAGGTACACGCAAGCGGCGAGCGTGATGTCGAGACCTCTATTCGAGAGCCTCGAGATCACTTGGCGATGTCCTCGCTCGCACCCTGCTCGCCGTTCAGCTTGGGCCCATCGTAGGCCAACGCCTCGAGCTTCTTGCCGAGCACGACCAACGCAAGAATCTTGCGTCGCGCGCCAAGCGCCTCGAGCGCCGAGCCGGCCTTGCCTACCAGGAAGTAGGCGACGGACCCAACGACGGCCGTGGCTGCGGAAGCGAAAACGGGACTAGCGAGAAACGCTTGCACTGCTTGCATGTCAACAGGCTAACCGCTTCGTTAACCTGCGGCAACAAAAACAGCGCACATGCGCAAAACAGCGAGGTTTCAGCCGACGAGCTTGATACCCGTCGCCGTTGTGCCTGCATGTCGGATGACGCTGAAGACGAGACCGTGCGTCACGCCCGCGACAAGCGTCCAAGAGCTGTCGACGTCGTCATCGACGAGACGGCCAGCGACGACGCCGGCAACGTCGACGAAGATGCCGCGTACCGTGTTGACGGCGGTGTAGTCAACCGAACTCACGTCGACCGTTTCCTGATAGCGGCCACTGCTCTGCGAAAACGTATCGTTGGACTTTTTCTTTGCCATGACTTTTCCTTACGGTGCCGCAACAATCACACCGCCGATTCCACTACCTATTATCGTCTGCGCCGATGTCTGAAAGTGCAAGTTGTCGCTGCCCGTCATGGTGAGACCGCCCGGCGGTTTGTAGGTCGCGATGCTGTTGGGCAGGATCCCGTTCTGTGTTGCAGCCCACGCGATCTCCGCGCCCTGCACATTGGGTGACGCAGGCGGCGACCATCCGGTAAACGCAGTTGCGGGCAAGTCAGGCAAAAGGCGCAGCAACATGCGAAGCGCCTTGGCGAATGTCAAACCGAGCCCTGCTGGCTTCGCACTAGTGAGCATTGAGATCATCGCGTTATAGACGGTGGTCATACCCGGCGACCAGTTGGGTGCGGTTGCCGTGGACGTTGCGTCAGTCTCGCCAATGTCGCCAATCAGGCAGAGGATCTTCGGATTCGGCAGGTTGCGCACAAGGTCGCGCAAGCGCAGCTCCCAAATCCCAAAAAGGCCGTTCGTTACTGGAGGCGCAGAACCTGCGCTAGTCGTCCACTGCGAAGTGGCTGTACCTCCTAAAGCCATACCGCACTCGATTAGGGAGTCGTTGTCTCCGTACACGCCGGCGCCGCCATTCCACAATGCGTTCATCAGGGCCGGTGTATACGAATTCGTGCCAGCGTGAACTGAAGTCGTGTAGCGATTGTTCGTGTTGTCGCCTGCTGGGTCGGTAGCAACAACCAACTGCCCATCGTAGCGGTGGACGTAAGCACGCGGGGCCGTCACGGGCGTTGGCGTACCTGTGCCTCGGCCTTCAAGCGGTCCGTTGCTTTGGGCCGGCCCACAAATCACGAGATACTGAATTCCGCTGCCCCAGATCATGGATTTAGGCCCTTCTTCCAGTTCAATCCAACTCGAGGCCAAGTCCAAGCCGCGAGATTCGTGATATCCGAGGCAGAAAAACCGGTCGTGATGCCGAAGGCGTTGATCGTGTACGAGGCGTTCTTGACATTGCCTCCGCCGGCGGGGCCGGATGTCGTGCAACCAATTCCGAACTGATTGATCGCTATCCCTGCGTCAGTGCGAACTGGCGTGCTGCCCTGCGAAATCTCATCGGCGTAGATCGTCGTCACGCCGCCGGCGACGCGGTCCCACCGCAGCAGCTGCGGACACATCGTCTGATATTCTGTGACACTGTCCGAGGAGTTAAGCGCCACACCATCGCGCAGCGCCATGTTGTTCTTGACCGTCCCCGCTGGCAGGTAGCGCGCCTGAATGTACTCGGTCGTCGCGACAGTGGAGCCCGCGCCCCAGTAATTCGTCTGCACCGAAGAATCGAGTTGGCAGATCATCCAGACGCACCAAACCTTGTTGGTGCCGTTGAAAACGCCGCAGACCGTAGCGTCCGCAGTGAGACCTGCTCGAGCAGACATCTTTAGTCCTGCTGTCTGCGTCGCCACGTCGCCTAGAAAAGAAGCGAGCTTGACGGTTCCGATATCTGTGTCACCGCTGAACGGACTCAGAATCGCACCTAGTTGCTGCCCAGTCCAGCTAGGCGCGACTACGCCATCGCCGAGCGCAACCAAACTTGCGATGTCCCAATACTCGACGCCTTTTGAGAGCTGAGCTGGAGTCCACGGCGGCGCGGACGACCCGCCCCCAGGGCTAGCGCCAATACCCATGCCGCCTATGCCGATAGAGAATCCGGGCATGTCTTGTCCTTCACCCGTTGAGCAGGCAGCGAGAGAAAGAGCGGCAAGCTTTATAAGTTCGCGCCGGAGCACTCACGAGCCGCCCTTTGAATTGTGCGCCAAGAGACGCGCTTCGACCTTCGAGCGCTTCGCTTGAATGGCGTCCGGCACTTTCGTGCGCAAAGCATGAGGCACCCAAGGTTTGCCTTCGTTTCTGAGATGCAGCTCTTGCTCGTGTTCGATGCTGTGCGGCAACTCCGCCTTTTCGCCTTCGCGCGCGCCGCGGTGCAACGCTACTTGGTGAGCGAGCTCATCCGGATGAAGATGAGGCAAGCCATCGTTTACGCGATGATGGATCTCGATCTCTTCTTTCGTCGCGTGGCGCATCCAATGATGCGCACCGTCCGCATCCAAGTAGTGTTTGGCGTGCAATTCACGGAACAACGATGACAAGCTATCCGCGTGTTGCGCGTGCTCCGTGAAAACGAGCAACGTCACCAAGTCAGCATGCGTCGTTGCTCCCGTGTCGAAGATGACGAATGTCGGCGCGTTAAAAGAGAGTGCAACGACCTCGGCAGAAGCGCCGATAGAATTCACAACCGAGAGCATCTCTTGCGAAACGCTCGCGTCTTCGCAGAACGCGAGAAACTGAACATTCGCGCTTCCCTCGTGCTCTCCTTCCCAGCGTACTTTTCTCGGCGTCGCGAAGTGATAGATATTCATTGGTCCGACTTTCAAAGAGTCACAAGGCCCGCAGTGCCCGCGGTCCCGGCGCTGCCTGCGGTCGTCGCCGGCGTCGTTGCAGAACTTGCGACCACGCCCGGCGCGAGCTCTGCGGGCGTACCCGTTGTCAGATTCAGAGTCAGGCACCGACCATTGGCGCTGCCGCAACCTCCTTGACCGCCTCTGCCTGTACCTATGCCGTTGCCTCCGTTTCCCCCGTCGCCGCCACTCACGTCAATCAATCCCGTTTTTGGTGCACCTGATAGCCCAACGTAGGCGATGAACGCAGAGCCGCCGCCGCCGCCGGGAGCTGCCGCTCCGCCGCCGCAATTACCCGCTGCGGCCGATCCGCCGTTGCCGCCACGACCGCCCTTCGCCTGGAAAGCGCCGGCGCCAGTCGTTGTGTTACGCGCGAGAACGTTGCCCGAGCAATAGAGCGTGCCCGCGCCACTTGCTGCTGAGCCGCTACCTCCGCCCTTGTTGGTTCCGTCGCCTGCGCCAGCGCCGCCTCCTGGCCCCGAACAGCCACCACCTACGATCTGAATGCCAGATGACGTCACACGATAGAAATTGTCGACCCATCGGTATTGTGGCGTAACACCAAGTGGATTGTTGCCACTGCGGAACGTCCCGCCGGCGCCAGACGAACCTAGACCGCCGGCGCCCGAAGGGCCTGCGGCGCCGCCGTTTGCAAGTTGCTGAACGGTTGCCGGCGGGCTGCCGCCAACGCCAGTCGTACCTGCAACACCAGCGAGACCAGGCGTCGACCCGCCCATCGTGTTGAACGGCGCGCCGAGCGGCGCTGTGCCTGCGACATCGGCAACGGCCGCAATACCATCGGGGCCATTCGACGTGACGCAGCTCGAAGGTGCACCCGTCGTGTCGAGCACGCCATTCCAAAAAAGACGGTAATCCGCGACTGCTATCTGTGCCGTGCCCGTTGGGGTGACATTCGTATAGTTCGCGTCGCGCGTCAGCGTCGTCAGGCCGCTCGAAACCGTGAGTGCGCCATCGTGCCCGCTGCCGATGATCTGCACCGTCGTGACAGGCGTGCCGCTCGCAACCGCGACGGCCACGAAAGACTTAGTCGCAGCGTCCTGAGGATTAACCGGATCTTTGACGTTCGGTATGACATTGCCTCCGCCATCAACGATAGACAGAGGGCTGCCGGCGTTCGGCTTCAACGTGCCAAAAATCTCGGTACTCATGACACGACACCCGAGAGCGTGCCGTTCACCGGCGCGTCTACCTTGTAGTAGTTGTACGCTTCAGCAAAGCCCGATGCGTTCGTGAAAGAAGCCGAGCTAACGAGTGTGATGCTCACGCCAAAGCCAGTGTTTGCGTCTTTTAGCGTCGCAGCGCCGAAGCGTGCGGGCCGACCGAAGCCGAGTTGATGCGTTCCGTCATCAGTCAACGTGAAAGCGAAGGAGCCATCGACATCGAGCGCGTTGACGGTTGCCGAACCGACGAGCGTTGCGAAGCTCGCACCAATCGCGACGACTCCTGCGTAGTTTCGTTGGCCTCGAGTTTGCGTCGCCGTACGGGTCGCGGTCGGAGAGCCCGGCGCGTTGCCCGTCAGCGTGAACGTATCGACGTGACCCGGCGTGCTGCTCGTGTACGACTGCGAGCTCGCCATGCTCGTCGGCGTCGTGTGTACGTCTTTGCTCTCGCCGTTCGCGTTGTTCGTGAGCAGCAACGACGTCGGCGCGAAGTTCTCCGCCGCGGTGAACGCTGGATTGACGACAGTCGCGCCGGTCTCGACTACCGGATTGACCGCGGCGAAAGCTGTGATAGCCAACGCGCTGCGTCCCGCCGTAATCCACTGCGAGCCATCCCACGTAGGCACGTCGCCGAGCGCAGGCGTGCCGGTCACGATGAAACCGCCGGAACCAGGCGTTGCGCTTCCGGCGGCCATCAACGACCCGACGGGGATCGTTGCGCCGGGCGCCGCATTGCCGCTAGCGCCGGTGTTCTTGAGCTTCACAGTATCGTCAGAGGTACGCTCGACGACGAGGTACGCCCCTCCGTTCTCGCAAAAGACAGCGAGACCAACAGGCATCCACGCCGACGAGTCCACGTTGACGATAACGTTGGAACCCGACGCCGGCTGCACGAATGCAACCGAAATCAGCGTGTAAGCGTTCAGCTTCGCGTCTAAGAGGCTCATGTGTCCTCAGGCGTCGAAGCGGTACAGTTCCCAGGCGCCCGACGTAAAACGAAACTGAGCTTTTGAGACGAGTGCTCCCTGACGCATCGCTAGACCGCCGTTGACCGTCAGCACGTTGGTCCCTTCATCGGTCTGGATGAAGAGGGTGTCGCCTTCGACGCAGCCCGTTGTTCCAATGGTCGCGGTGCCTGTCGGCGAGCCCACGGGGTAGCGCCAATACTTCGCAGCGCGCACGTCAAGCGTCGCGCCCGTCGCGAAGTCCGCGTATCTCGGCACGATGCGACCTGAGTGCGAGAAAGAGATCGTGCTTTGCGTTTCCTGCGTGCTGCCGTTGACCTGCGCGCCGTTGACCGTGATCTGGCCAGTGTGCACTGTGTCGAAAAAGCACTCGCCGGAATCCGCATGCAAGTCGCCGCCGACCGTGCAGTCGTTGACGGTCGTCATGCTCTTGCAACTTACGTTGTTGGCGAGCGCAACGGTTGATCCGGTGCCGTCGCCAATCGTGCCGCCGGTGACGAGCTTCGCGGCAAGCGCAGCGAGATCAAGCAACGCCTGAAACGCGGCATACAGCCCGCCGATGACACGTGTCTCGGAACCAATGGGCAGAACCAGCGATAGTCTCGAAGTCGCGGCCGCCGGCGTCGTTGGCGCAGCACTGGTCAACGTTGTAGTCATTTCGTTGATTCTTTCACGAGATCGTTAAAAAGACAATGTCGCCGGCCCCGTCCCAAGTTCCGCCGTCATCCCAAGTGCTTGCGGGGAAGTCCCAAAGCTCTGCGCCGGGCGAAAGCAAAACGACGGTGCCAAGGCAGTGCGCTGCGTTCCAAGCCTGAGGCACCGCCAAAACTTCCGCTGCCTGCTCTGCCGATAGCCCGCTATCCCAAAGCGTTGCAGGTAGGTCCCACGTTTCTGTCAACGAATCCCATTGTCCCGCCGGCGGGATAGGCACAGGCCAGTGGTAGAACAAGCGCCAGCGCGCCCAACGCGCAAGGTCGCCGTCCGGCTCGCGCCAAGCCGTGAACGCGTAGGTTATCGTCCCGTCGACAGCGAGCGAGAACTGCAAACCCGAAGACGCGTACACGAGCTCTATCGGAAAGTTGTTCGGCGCGTAGTACAGGTACAACTGCTCGAGCAGCACGTAGGGATTGCCGCGTAGCCGATGCGCATCGAGCCAAGTAGCGAGCCGCGAAGCGTACACGTCTGACGGCTCGTTCGGCCCGCGGATGATCTTGCGGTCCGCGCCGATGTACGGAAGCGCATCGTACGAATTCGGTTCAGGGAAGCGCTTGCGCACCGCTTCGACAAGCAGGTCGCCAACTAGGTCGAAGTGCACACCGAACGCGTACAGCAGCTTTGCCGCTGTGCCGCGCTTGAGCCAACGCGGCACGAACGACGCGAGCCGGTCTCGGAAGGTCGGGCTCGTCATAGCGAATCCTTGGCGACGAGTGAAACCAAGCCCGTCACGGCGCCGAGCGTGAGCACTTGCCCCGGCGCGAGCGGCACGTCGACGGAGGGCAACGAAAACACGACGTGAAAGACGGAAGGCACCGCGGCCGTGATTGCCGCTTTGAGCTCATCGAGAAACACGTATCCAGGGCCCGCGACGAGCACATGGCCGCCGATGGGCAACCGAGCAAACAGCGTCGCCAGCGCAGTGGAGATCTGCGATATCACCAGCGCATTCGTCAGGCCGTTGACATTGTAGGCGTACGCCGTGAACGTGACGTCTTGCGGCACAGTAACCGCAGAGAAAGCGAACGGCGCCACACATAGCGGCGCGCACTGCTTGAGCATCGACAGACGGATCGCGCCAAGGTCCGTCGACGGGTCGTCTTGGTCGCCGGCGACGATGCCTGCCGGCGTTGCGAGCGTCACATAGACGTTTCCGTAGCCGTCGCGAGTGACGAGCACTCGATTGACGCCGATGCGCGAGCCGTCCGAGCGCAAAGCGCCTCGAGCGACGAAAGCGTAAGCGTCTGACGGCCCATTCGGCGAGAACGAGCCAAGCTTGTCGAGACAGCGAACCACGAGATCCGGGTCGAGCTCGTCATCGAGACCCACGACGGCGGTGACGTTCGTGCACGTGACGCCGACGAGAGCCGTCTGCAACGCAGTGATCGTGCCGATAATCGAAGTGCTCGCCGCTCCGACTTCATCCGCTACGATATCGATCGTGATGGTATCGCCGGGATTCAGCGTGAAAGAAGAGGCGTTGTGATACGTCTTCTTCGTGTCGAGATTGATGGCCGTCAGGTCGCCAGCGTCGACAGAGTACAGGCCGCCGGCGGTGTTCGTGAGACGCAGCACGCCAGTGCCAAACGTCGCAAGGTCGCGCTCGACGCCGTACACGTAGCGCGCCACGAGAGTCAGCCAAAAGCCACTCGACAGCGCCAGAAAACCGCTAGCTGCAATGAGTGGAATCAAAGACGAGAGCGCAGCGAGCACGATAGCCAAAGCCGCGATAATCGTCCGGACGACCGCGCCGGGTTTCCAAGTCGTGACATCGACGCCGACTTTGCCGAGCACGTTGTAAATGCTCTTTTTGAAGTCGTTCGAAGTGAGCGGCACGAGCAGCTGCGCGAGCGTTGCTTTCATGTGGCACCTGCATTCAGAAGAGTGAAGAGCGTTTCGCCGTCAGTGACCGCGAGTACCAGGTCGAAGCCGCCAAGCGTCGGGTCTACCGGCGTGATTCGAATGACGATAGAGATGCTGCCGCGACCAACGACAGTCAGGTCGACCGTCGCCGAATCGATTCGGTCGTCGAGCAGCACTTCGGAAGAGATGCCCGATTGCTCTGCGATGATGTCATCCGCGGAGAGCGGTCGGTTCAGCAGACGATAGATGTTTCGACCGCGACCCGGCGCGTCTGGGATGCTGTCGCGCTCCGTCGTGAGAAAGCGCACAACGCTCTCGCCGATGGCTTGCGGCGAGTTCGGGTCAACCTCGCGCATGTCTGGCGTGAGGTCCGACACGCAAGACAAGTCAGTGCCATAGCCGAAGGGCTCGGCCGGCACGGGCACCAGCGAATCAAGGGCCGCGATCTCCGCGTTGATGATGTCTAGAAGGCTCATGTTGAAAACACCGCCTGCATCGAAAGCCAAGTTGCCGGCTCGACTGTGGCGATGACGAGCGCGTTTGCGTGGTCAGTCGGCGCGCCGCCCGGGAAACCGCCCGCCGTCGCCGAAGTAAGCTGCGGCCCTAGCTCACTCGCGCGCCCGTCGAACGAATACAGATGCACGTTGCCGCCGAGCGGGAACTGCAAGGCGAGCTGCGCGTTGAGCACGCCGATCTGCGCCGTCAATTCGCCAATCAACGCGACAATCGCAGCGACCTGCAAAGTGATGACGGGCCCGCCTATCGATGCCTCGAGACGCGCGACGGTTTTGATCGCGCCTTCGATCGTCGCGGCGATTGTCGGCGGACCGACGGTGAGCGCGACTTGCATGCGGGCAAGCCCCTCGAGCTTCGCGCGGAGCTGCCCTATGCCGACGCCGACAGCGCCAACCAGCGCAGCATTGACCAGCGCCGCCAACGGCATCGCCTGGCCTAGCGAGAGCTCGCCGAGATAGCGCAGCGTCATCCGGAGCTCACTTTCGGCGAGCCCGAGTCAATTGCGCCGTACAGCGGATCGGCAGTCAACGGCGTCGGAGGCGTCGCAGAGAAAGAGATGAGGTACGGCAGACCGAGGCCGACGCACGGCGCGAGAGCCGCGGGCAGCACGCTACCGCCGGCCTCGAACGCCGGCGTAAGCGTGACGATCGTACCAACGCCTCCCGATTGCACCAAGTCACCCTGACGGCCGACGGGCGAGTCTCCGCCGCAGAGCGAAAGAGAAACCGGAACGTAGCCCGGTCCCTGCTTGCCTTGGTACTGCGTGATAATTGGAAGCGTCGGATCTCCGCCGTCCGCGAATTCCACGACGACGAGCGCGCCAGGCGTGAGCTCAGCGTGTGCGCCGGCGAGACCCGGCCACTGCTCGACAAGCAAAGCATCCGGCACGCCGGCGCGCTTGCTCACGGCTTGCAGATTCACCCGGCCGTCAGAGTTCATCGAAATGACGCGGTACCTGAAGGGGCCAAGCAATCGCCCATCCGTCGCGCGCTCGATGATCTTGCGCACGAGGTTTTCGATCTGCGACGTCGAATCAGGCGTCACACCGCAGTTTGCAATCATGCGCAGAGTCGTGCCCTTGAGCTCGAGGTCAAAACTCTGGATGGTCTCTTGCGTGTCGAGACGCGCGCTAATCACGCTGCCGACGCCGACGACGGCGAGCGAATCGACTGCAAGCTCTGCCACGTGGGTGCGCGGGTTGTACTCGAGCACTTCGTAGTCTTCAGCCGTCGGGGCATTACCCGCTCGAGCCCCAACTTGCGTCAAACCGGAGTAGTCAACGTACCAAGGCACGTTGCCGATCACTTCCTCGAGTGCACGTGAAGCAAGCCCCGCGCGTCGGATGTAATCGACGCCGAGCAACGCCTTCTCCGGCACGAGTGCGCCGAACGACTCACCCACAGCAAGAGCGACATCGCGCGCGGCGGTGACCGCTTTGATGCCTGCGTCGTTGTGATAGCCCTTGCCGGCGATGAGCGTGCCCCACCCTCCGCCGCCGCCGATAATGCGAAGCTTCCGCTGCAAGCCGCGAGTGCCATTGAAGTCGGGCATCACGGAACCGCGCAGCGTCGTGTCCCCGATGAGCAGCACGCAAGCGCCTGCCGCGACGTCGCCGTCGTCTTCGAGGTCAATGTCTGCGAACCACGCGCCGCGCGACGTCACGTGCAAAAGCATCGCTGCGACGGGCAAGTCGTTGACGAAGGCGAAGGCAGGCGCGGTCATTTGGCTAACTTCTCGTTCAACGCGCGCAGCTCTGCCTCTTTGAAAGCAATCTGCGCGTCAACCGGATCCGTCGGCGTTGCCTGCGCGCTCGTCGGCTTTGAAAGCGCGTACTTCACACCCCTGAACGCCTTGCAGGGGATGATAATCTGAGTGACGCCATCTTCAGTCATCTTCGGAAAGGCTGCATCCAACACAACGCACTTCGTGACGAAGTAGTCGGCGAGCCACGGGTGCACAACGTCGAGCACCTTGGGTCGAGCGTTGGCGGGCACAGCAATCACCTTCTGGAACGAAACCCAATCGTTCCAATCTTTGACCGTGTAGAGCTCGAGCAGCATGTCGAACGCCGCGAGACCCTTGCCGGTGAAAACGAGAGTGCTGCCGGTGAGGCCGTAGCCTCCGCGTTCATCCCACTTGCGCGGCGACCCGTTGTTGCCGGAGATCGTGAGAATGCCCGGCGTGCGCGTGCCGCCGAGCATCGCAAACGTGTAGGACCCCGGGTTCTCGATGGGGTTGGTCATTCGGTCGCGAGCTCCGCGCCCATGCTGGCCGCAACACCGGTCAGGATCTGAATCAATGCATCACGCGTCGACTCTGCGCGCTCGCGCGGTTCATCCTTGCCGTGGAAGTTGAACTCAGCATGAATAACGACGGGCTCTCTCGAGCTCGAGCGGCCTCGCCCTCCTTCGCCGCCCGGCTTTAGCCCCATATTCGCGCCAAAGCTGCCGATGACGTCGCTGCCTAGCCGACCCGCCGCCTTCGAAACGAGCGGTCGGCCGCGGTCGATGCCCTGCACAGCGCCCTGCGGCACGGTGAAAGCGACCTTATCTGCAAGTCGCGATGGCGAGTGACTATCGAGCGCGTGTTTGAGCGCGTTGATTGCGGCGCCGCCAAGCCCTTCGACGGCTTTGACGACCGAACTAACGCCGCCTTCGATGCCTTCGACGAAGCCCGAGATCAGATTCTTACCCGACTCGCGCCAGCTGAACGAAGCGAGCTTCTTGCCGACGTATCCGATGAGCGCGACAATCCCAATAATTGGCGCGAACGAGATGAGCAAAGCCGCGCCCACGAGCGCGAGTGACAGCGCAATCTGCGCAAGCACGACACCAAAGGCGTACATCGCGACTTTGCCGATCTCGAGAGCCGTCGAAGTCGCGTTGATGCCCTTGAGCACGTCCGAAGAGCCGAAGGTGCTGCGCAACCAAAGCCGCACTTTCTGCACGGCGATTGCGATGTCGAGCGCGCCGAGCACCATCCCTTGAAAGAAACGCTTAGCGATGGGCCCCGTCGCGCCGATCTGGTCAATCAGCGGCTGAAAAAGCGTCTCGACGAGCAGTTTCAACGCCTTGCCGCTCTCGCTGTTCTGCGAAAACAGATCAGTCACGTTTTTCAGCGCCTCTAGCGCACCGTCGACCTTGAGATCTTGGAAAAGCGCCGTGAAGCTCTCGTGCAGTTTCTTCGTCTGCACGTTCAGATCAAGCAATTGCGCCGACGCAATGCCGCCGAGACGCGCTTTCACGTCATCGGACAGACGCTTGACCGCGATGCCGGCGCGCGCAGCGCCCGCGGCCTGCGCTGCGAAGAGCCCGGCTTGCGCCTCGCCCTGCACGCTCGCAACCGTCGCCATGCCCTCGAGCGCATCCGTGAGGTTCTGACCGCGTAGCCCTGTCTTGTAGAGCTGCTCTTCGTAGCCGACGAGCTGATCGCGGCCGATCGCAGTGCCCGCGGCTACCTTCGTGATGGCCGCCTGCATCTCGCCGGCGCTGCCGGCAGCCAAGCCGTAATAGTTTCGGACCTTGGTCAGGCCCTCGAGATGCAAAAGCTCAGAGCGGTACGCGTTGCCTGACGCAATGCCGTAGGCCGTGAGGGCGACGACGCCGGCGACGAGCGCCACGGTGAGCGCCACGACGGCCGCAGCGACCGCGACGGGGCCCGAGACGAGCGCGCCGCCGGCGAAGGTCTCGCCGAGCTCGCCGAGAGCTCCGGAATATTCGCCGAGAGGGCCGCTCGATGCCTTCAGCTGTTTGAACAACGCGCCGAGCATCGACTCGGCGCCCTCGCCTTCCGGCTTCAGCTTCTTGAACGTCCCGCCGAGCTCGAGATACCTGCTCTGCGTCTGCGCTACCGTCGCCTTCTGCGCCGCGATCTTGTCGCTCAAGTCTTTGAACTGCGCTGCGGTGACCGCACCGCCGCCTTTGAGGTTGCGCAGCGCCTTTTGCATGCCCGCGAGCGACGCAATATCGTCATCGAGCTTCGCGCGTAGCTTGTCCAACGCGCCGGCGGCGGACGCAGCGGGGCCCGTCAGGCCGTCGACCTGCATATCGACGGCAAACGTTGCAGTATCGTCGCTCGACGCGGTGCCCACTAGCTACCTTCCTTCTTCGTCAATGCCTTGCGCAGAATGCGCAGCTCGGCGATGCCATCGGCGAGAACAATCGCGCCCATGAATGCTTGATCGAACTTTGCCCCGTCCTCCGGCGGGTTGGGGCAAAGCAAAGCGAAGAGCGCGTCGGCTGCGGCGCCGGGGTTGCGCTTGGTTTCAGCCCGGACCGCTCTTATTTTTCGACGCGCTTGCCGTACTCGACGCCCGCGAGCCGGCACACCGCGTCGATGGCCTCTTTGAGCGCGCCCGGTCGCTCTTTGATGATGCTCTCGTACTCGGGCAAAGTCGGGTAGCAAAGGCAGGCGCGGACGACCTTGTCCGATAGTACTGAAGTGATCTTGCCCGACTCTTGGAAGTTGCGGAAAAGCACTTGAGACGGCTTGTGCACGATAATCGCGCCGTTTGCCGAAGGCACGAGCTCGACAGCGTCTTCGCCGTGCTTGTCCTGCGCTTCCGCCAAGGCGGTCTCTTCTGCGAGCGCACGCTGCTCTTTGACGAGCGCAAGCGTCTCGGCGGCGGCTGCCGCCTTCTCTTCTCGAGCCTTAGCGAGTGCTGCGCGCTTGGCGCGTACTTCTTCCAGAGGGCTCAACTGCGTGTCATCTGCGTTTTTCATTGCGGCGCTCCGTCAGTGTCGTCGTACAGGGTGAGGCCATCGCGTTTGATGCCCATGGTGTCGAACGTGATCTCTTCCGTCAGAAGATCCGTGTTCTCTTCGTGGTCGACGCCCTCTTCACTCCAGGTCAGGCGACTCAAGTCGTCTTGGTGGAATTCGTTCGACTCTTCGAACTGCACGACGCCTTCGAACTCGACGTTGCCGTAGCTCGTGCCGCTCGCCGAGCGACGTGCGAGCGCAGCGCGCAAAGCCGCGATCTCCGACTTGTAGCCGGTGACTTTGACTTGGTCCGGCTCGTACTTGCCTGACGAGCGATGCGTCGGCGCGTGATGCCGGCCCGCGCTGTACCCCTTGGTGCGCGTGCGCTTGTGGCTGTACGAGATCTTCGTAAAGCCGTCGAAGAGCTCGCCGTCGACTTTGAAGACGATCGAGCCCCAAGAGAAATCGTTGCCGTTTACGCCGATGGTCATGTCACACCTTCACGAGGTTGAGCGCAGGGTTTTCGAAGCCTGCCGTTAGGTCGACTTCGGTCGGGTACGCGTTCGAGACGATTCGGTAAGAACCGGTCAACGGCGCATCTTGGAGCAGAGCATCCGTGCGGCTGACCACGCAGTACGCGTTGGAGACTTTGCCGCCGAACGCCGCGAGCAGCGCCTTAGTCGCGCCGCTCTCGATCTCGTGCGCTTCGCTCTCGCGAATGAAACCCGTCTTCTTGTCTACGCGGATCTCTTTGGCGAGACGACGCGCGAAGTACGGCCGCATCGTGCGGTGCGCGATGTTCATCAACCGCCGCTTGGGCATGATGTCGAAGTCCGAGCCCGCCGGCGAAAACAACGCCGGGTAATTCGGATACACGCCTTTGAATTCGTCCCACGTGCGCAGGACAGAAAAACCGATGTCTGACAGGCCGGGATTGATGCGCTCGTCGTGATACTTCGGGTTGCCCGACGTATCGAGAATCACACACGCAGGCAGAGGGCCGAGATTCGGATCCGCGACGTCGACGTCGGCATCGACACTGCACTCGAGCGGACCAATGGCGAACAGCGCAGAGCGCAGGTACGCACGTCCGTCGACGGCGCTAACAGTCTCGCAACTCCCCGAGCAGATCTCGCCGTACAGCGTGCCGCCGTAGGCTGCCCAGGCAGCTGCAAGAGATGCCGTGTAGGTCGCGTCATTCTCGGTGCCGATGGGCATCCGGGTCTGACCGATCCACGCGTGTTTCTTGTCGTTGATATGCAGGTCGATGACGCCAGCGCTCGTCGGCGTAAGCGGGCCGGCAACCTCGAGCAGTTCCCAGTTGATCGCGTTGTTCTTGCACGCGTCGATAGCCGTCGCGAGATCTGTGTTGTTCCACTGCGGCGCAACGCACTGAAACGCGACGGTCTGATTCGCGAGAATCGTACCCGCACCGAAGTCGACTTGCACGCCGCCGGAATTGGGGAAAGTAAACGTGTTCGCGGTACCGAGAGCAGTGATTGCGCTCGGCGTGCGGCCTCCGTCAAGCGACCACGTGAACGTGATGCCCGGCGTGCCGATGGTGCCGCCTGTAACGAACGAGATGAAGGCCTGATAATCGTCGTCGCACGACGCAGCGCCGTCGATGGTGACCGCGCTCGAGCCGGCGCCCGTGATAACGAGAGTGCCCGCGCTTGCGATGACGGGCGCAGTCACAGTGAACGAGATGAAGTCGCCCGCGACGACCGTACCCGCGCCGATGTCGATGGTTACACCGGTGCCGTTGCCGATAGCAAAAGACGTCGCAGTGCCGAGCGCCTGAGGCGGTCCGAAAGATGCGCCGTTGTTTACAGACACTTGATACACGATGCCCGTCGTGCCGCGCGTACCGCCGACATTGAAGAGCACTTGCACTTGCGCCGCGATGGCCGGCACGCTGCCCACGTCATTCGTGAAAGCGCTCGAGCCGGTGCCTGTCTTCGTGATTGCGCCGACGCTGCCTGCAACGCCTGCAACCGAATTCAAGAACGAGCCCGGCACCGATTGGCCAGTGCGGCAGAAGAGCACGGGAATGCCGTACTTCTGCAAGATGAAAGCGGCGAGCTGCGGGCCAGGCCCGCGCGGGAAGTTGTTGAGCAACGCCTTCGGCGAACCGAAAGCGGCCGGCGTGTTCAGCGGCCCGCTCGAGGCGGTACCAATCACGCAAACAGCAGCTTTGGCCGAGCTCGGCAGAATCGCGAGAGCGCCGTCGATTTCTTGAATGACTACTTTGGGAAGGGGCATCGTAGCTCCTAGGGGATCGATGGGTCAGGGGCGATATCTACTTCGCCGTCGTCTGTCGTGATTGCGCCGCCCGAAACGGCAGCAATGCCGGTATCGAGCGCCGCCGTTGTATTCACCGGCGCGATGTTGATTGGCTGGTCAACAATCGCAGATTCTATTGTGAAAAGCGCCCGCAAGCAAGCGCCGTGGGGTCGCTCTGTCTTGTCGATAATCCAGACGAGTTTGACGAGCGCGAAGCGGTTGCCGCTGCCTATCGTTCGCGCCGCGTTGTACAGGCTGCGATAGAAGTAGTCGAAGAGCTCGCGCGCCGCGGTGTACTGCAAGATCTCGCTTGTGAGCTCGGCAGCGCCAAGCGTCGCGCCGTAAACGTAGACCGTGAACTGCTCGCCAAGCGTCGCAAGTGGCCGCTCTGGCGTTCGGCCCTGGCGCACGGCGGGGCCTATCTGGCCCGCATCGCCTTGCGGGTCGCCTGGCACCCAACACACTCGACCCGCCGTTGCCTTGGCGTTGTATGTCGGCGTGCGCCAGCCAAAAACGTTCGGTACCGGGTCGACAGATGCATCGGCCGCGTCGGCAGCAAAAGCGGCAGTAACCGCGTTGAATATCGATACGAGCGCGAGCGTCACGTGCCGCCCATCACGTTTTTGAAGTGCTTGCCGAGCACGCGCTTGATTGCGATGGTGAGCGGCTGCGGGATGCTCTTCACCGGAATGATGGGCCGGCGCTCGCCGCCCTTCACACGGCCACGATGGTGCTTGGCGTCGACGCCAGACACCCGAAACACGATGCGCGTGCCTTCCGCCTTCACGGTCACGTGTGACGCGGCATTGCGCAGCGGCGCGTCACCCGACTGCGTCTTCGCCCAAGGCGTGCCGTCCGGGCCTACCGCGCGCGCGACGTTGGCCGTGACCTCGGCAAGGCCCTCTTTGGCTATCTCCGGCCCGGCGCGCTTCACGAGCTCGACGGGCAGCGACCGGATCCGGTCTATCTGCTCTTGGAGCCGAGCGAATCCTGCAGAATTGCTAGCCACGGGTCGTGCCTCGCCCGTTGCTGTCCTCGCGCGAAGCGTCGCACACTTGAACGTCACGAAAAACGTACGGGCTCGCCTCGCTGTAGACGAGCGGCCCGCCTCGCGAAACGCCGGTGCCCGTGAGAGCTCCGCCGCCCACGGCGAGCGGCAAGTCGAAGAGCCCCGTCACAGAATCAGCCGCCTCGTGTACCTGCGCCTCTGCCTTGTCGTGACGTTCTTTGATCTCTTGGAACTGAGCGTCGGTAGGCAGTACGCCGCGCTTGAGCATGGCGCGCAGCGTGACGATGTCACTGAGCCAACCGGTCACCGTCTCGGGATACGGCGCGACGAAGGGCGCGGCGTATCGCTTACGCAGCTGCGAATCGATCCAACGCGATCGATTCGTGAGCTGACCGAGCAACCACCCGGGATAGTCCGTCTCCACTTCGTCGACGTGCGTGTCAGGCATAAAGGTCAAGCCTTTGAAGCCTGCAACGTCGAGATAGGGCGTGGACATCTTACACGCGCCCAAGCCCCCGGGCTCTTGCGAGCGAGGGGGCCAGGGTGCGCGAGCCGCGCTGTGTCGCTACTGCTTCAGGTCGCCTTGCACTTGAAGAGCAAGAACGGATGCCCGGGCGAGATCGAATTGCGACCGTCGACGTGCCACTCGAACTCTTTGAGCCGGTTCAACAGCGCATCCACGCCGGTACCGCCGCCGGTGCCCGTGTAGTACTTGATAGAGAACGGCTCTCGCTCCGTGTACACCGCAGCGCCTAGCTGCGAACCGACGCGCTGCTTCGCGCCGACGAAGTAGCTGGTGTCACTTTCGAAGCCGGCCATCTCATCGACGAGAATCGGAGTCGCGTAGCCGAGCGCCTTGATGATGGCTTCGACGTCCGCGCCGCCGCCGCCGCTCGACGCTGCTTGCGCCAAGAACTTGGCACTAGTCAGTTGCACGACACGCGGAAAGAGCTGCGGTCCGCAGTAGATATCCGCCGGCCGGATGCGCCGCGGACTGACGCCGTTTGGCATCTTGATCGACGCCATGCCCGCAAACACCTTGCCGAGATTCTGCAAGGCGATATCAGGCGACACGCTGTAATCGATCGGCACCGCACCGGCGCCAGAGCCCGCCGTGTTGATGTTCGAGAAATTACCGAGTGACGTCTTGTACGGGTTGTACGGATGCGCGTTCGAGAAAAACGGCACGCCGTCGTAGCAGTTGTACTTGGCGGTGTGGCCGTTCAGCAGAAAGTCGGTTGCGAGCTCCTGCGGCCAATACGCCATATAATCGCCCATGTCTTGCGACCACTGCGCGGCCAAGTCGACGCCATTAGCATCCGTGTCCGTCAACTGGTCGACATGAAGACGCAGCGCGGAGCCCGCGTGCGCCGTCGTGATCGTCTGCATCTGCGACACGAGATCTTCGAAGTGCTTGTTGCCGCCGACATCGCCCTCGGCACGAATCCGCGCGGTCGAAAGCAGCCACGTCAAGACTTCGGTGTGCGTTCCCGTTGTGCGGACCGCGAGCAAACGACGCCACCAAGTGTCGTTGTTCAGGCTCTCGTAATTCCTCTGCGTGAGGAACTGCATCCGCGTTTCGAAATCCGCGAACCATACCGGGGTAATTGCGCCCATGTTCTTTTCCTATTGGCTTTCTTGGCTCAAGCGCTCAGGGCGCAGCAGCCCCGACCGCGGACCATTTGCCGTTGAGGCTCGTGATTTTGATGTTGAGACGCTTCGACGCAGTGAAAGCTGCGGTCAGATTCGTCGGACCCGTCGCGTCACGCACTTGCAGCGTGAAGCCATTCTTCGTGCCGTCCGCGACGATGGTTGCCTCGATGCCGTCGGGCGGCGACGCGGGCAGCGTCAACGTGCTGTTCGCCGCAAGCATCGGCACGTCGTAGATCGCGTCATTCGCAATCGAAGTCGGGATGATGTCGCCAGCGACGGGCGCAGGCAGAACGCCGGTCGGGTGCGTGCCCTGCGGATTGGACCGCAAAGTCTGCACTGCGACGCCGAGCGTTGAGTCGATAGCCCAGATGCGACCGGCAATCGAAGAGCCCGTCGCGTTCAAAGTTACCGTCTGGTCGTCGACGAAGTAGCAAACGCCGAAGACGTTGGCCGCCAGAATGCTGCCATCGTTGGCGAGCCATTCGACCTGGATTTCGGTATCCAGACGAACCGTGCACGTGACATCGCCAGACGTCGCGTCGTAATCCTTCGCGAACGTGCCGATCGCCATCAGGCTTGCCAGCGCGGAAGCCTTCACGACCTTGCCGGCGGAAGCGCCGGCGAGCGAAGCGCAAGCTTGCCCGCCCTTCCACACCTTCGCGCTGCCCGTGAGCGTGAATTCGTGATAGCCCCAAGTCTCGTAGTCCCGAGACTTTTCTTTGGTCAGTGCGGTCATTTCGTCACCTGAACTTCAGCCGCAGGGCTGGCGTAGTTGGCCAACTTGAAAGTCAGCGTGCCGTTTTCTTTGATGATCTTGGTTTGCGTCGAAACAGCCTGAAGGCCCATTCGACGATCGAGCTCTGCCGACTCGTCAGTCGTCGTCACGCCGCCTTGGAGGTTGCCGCCAACCGTCGGCGCTGCGGCGCTAGTCGCGGCGGCGAGCGCTTGCTCTACCGGCGTCTTCTGCGCCGGCCCCTTGGGCAGCGTTTCGACCATGTGCCGCACCGTCGCGAGCGGGGTGCGTTTCGGGTCGCGCAACACGGCGACGAGCTCTGCGGAGAAGTCAGGCCGCGAAGCAATCAGCTTGCGCCGTTCCTCCGCGCGTTCTTTCTTCGCCATGTCCGAGCGCAACGTGTGCACTTCGGCCAAGGCTTGCACCGCAGGATCGATGACGGCGGCAGGCGCTTGCGCGGCCGGCGCGGTTACTGCTGCGGCGGCGGCAGGCGCGTCGTCCTTCTTCTTCGGCGGCGCGTCGTCGTCTTCCTCTTCGGAATCTGACGAGGCCTCTTCGCCGTCCTTGTCCTTCGGCTTGTCGTCGTCTTCGGCAGTTGCCCAAGCCGCGATCATGCGCTTGGCGCGCGCAGCCTTTTTCGGATCGTCGCCGTTCGCATCGGCGAGCAGCGCAATCATCGTCGGATCGTCGTCTTTCTTATCAGCCATGGCTTGGAGTCCTTGTGGGTTGATCGTCAATGACGACACCAGCGCATCCAATGTCATCACACCGTCAACAAGTTGTAAAGCTTGTGCGCGCGCACCGGTAAACGTATCGGCGTTCAGTTGACGAACAGCATCAACACTCAGAGCACGGCTCTCGCCAACGAAAGCAAAGAAGACGGCGGCCAGATCGTCGACGCGCGCCTGCGCTGCCGCGATGGTTTCATCCGTCAACGCGTTGTGCGGGTTGCCGTCCGTCTTGCGTGCGCCGCTCGCAATTAAGGCGAATTTGAGGCCATTCGACCTATCCGCAGCTGTCGCGTCGAGCACGCAATCAATGACGCCAATCGATCCGACGATAGCAGTTGCAGGGGCATGAATCGTCGAGCACGCGCACGCAAACGCGTACGCTGCGGAGCAACACTGGCCCTGCACGTATGCATGCAAAGTCTTGCCCGCAGCGCGCGCCATCTCTCGGATCTCCGCCGCCGTTTCGAAGCAGCCGGCGACAAGACCGCCCGGCGAATCGATAGCGAGCACGATTGCTCGAGCAGAAGAAGCAAGCGCAAAAGCAACTCGCATCTTGATTGCTTCGTAGCTGTCTCCCTCCCACGTCCGATGCTGCATCAACGGGCCGCGGATGGTGAGCACCGCGACAGTCGCTTCAGCTACCTGGCAAGCCTCAGGTGCGCAGATGTCGAACAGCTGACCAAAAGCCTGCGGCGCGAGCGCGAGCAAACCATGCGGTGCAAACGTCTGCTTCACGCTGCCTCTTCTTCGAAGTCGACATCTTCATCGAGCGACTCGTCGTTATCGTTCGCCGCTTCCGTATCGTCCGCGCCTTCGTCGATGAGCTCGTCCGGGATGCCGTCGCCGTCTTCATCGCCCTCGAGCGTGACATCGAACTCGAGGCAGTACGCCGCAACGTCGACCTTCTTACCGTAGGGTTTGAGCGCTTCCGTCCAAGCCGCGAGACCCTGCGCCGCAGAGAGCTTGGCATCCGCCGTCGCTTTGAGTTCCTTCGGCGGCTTGGTCGACCAAGACACGATCGCGCTATCGTCGAGCGCCTCGATACCAAAACGACGCACGACCCATTGCGGAAGGATCTGCGTGTTGACCGTATAGGCCAGAGCATCGGCGGTCTCTTTGATGATGTCGGCGCGGATGCTCTTGTGGATGTCAGCGTTGGCGAAGCCCGTGCCGCCGTCAGTCGTCACGGTTTGGCCCGCCGTCGCGACAATCATCTCGCGGTCACAGCGCACGATGTTGGCTTCGAAAGATTCGTAGCCGACGCCGTTCGACTCGATGAGCTTCACGTCATAGCCCGGCTTCATGCCAAAGACCGTGTTGACGCCCCATGCGAGCACCGCGCGGAACCACGAAGCGCTTTGCTCTTCGGTAGAGCCCTGCGGCGACACCGCGACACGCGCGGGATTGGCGAGCTTCGACTGCCAATTGATATCGTACATCATCGAATGCTCTTTCGAGATGTACGCGCGAGCGATGGCTTGCCAGATCCCGTCCTTCCACGGTGCGAGGCGTCCGCCCGGCACGTGCAGCACCCAACGCCCGTCACCCGGCGTGATGGGAATCAGACCAACGATGCTTTGGTAGTACCATCGGTCTTCGGTCCAACGGTACACGAGCCACTGCGGGTCGAGACGACACAGCACCGGATAGTCACGACCCGGCACGTGCAAAAGCTCACCCACGGACACGCCGAGTCCGCGACCGTCTGCGGCCATCTTCGCGAGCTCCGCACTCGGGCACATTTCGTCGAAGACACTGCGTACGCTTTTGCTCGTCGTCTTCAGCGCGCGAACGATGTCCGCGCGGCCCTGGAACTTCTTCGGCAACGCGACGAGACCGCCGGTGCTCGTACTCAGCACGCCGCGGAAAGTGCCGTCGCGTTTACAAGCATCCCAAAGGATTGCCGCGCGTTGTAGAAAACCGTTCTCGGCTTCGATGATCGCGCGCTCGAGGTCTGCTTGATACCAACGCGTCTTGGTCTGCGGCAACGGCGAGAGCTGACCGCCTTGGGCCTTGCGCCGCTTCTTGACCGCAGGCGTGTCGAGCGTCGGCGCGTTCACGTCCAGCGGCTTTTGGTAAGCCGAGACGCCGAGCAATCTCGCCGCAAACGTTCGCAGATTCACGCCACGAGTGTGGCGGAACGCCCCGAGAGTGTCAAACCGCAGGTCAACCGCGGCGTATTTACGCTAACCGGCGCGCTAGAGGGTCTCGAATCGCGCGGCCTCGAGCACGTTGCGGATCGCACCGCCGAGGGTCTCTTGTGTCACGCTCGAGAAGATGAAACCACCGGCGACGAGTTCGATCTCGTAGTGGTCTTTGACCTTTGCCATGCGCCGCACGCTTCGCGACGTGCCCGGCGCGCGCAACCAAACGTCGAGCAGCTCGAGCGCCACTTCGTCGCCGGCGGCAACGGTCTCGCGCACCGCAATCTGCATCGCGGGCTCTGCGTGCGCTGCGGCACGAATGCCGCGCAAGTCGGTCAACACTTCAGCAAGTCGGCTTAGCGTTTGCGTTTGATACATGCGGTCAACATGCCACGCCTTGCGGATGTCTGCAAACTCCTTTGTTTTCAAAGGAATAGTTCGGCGGTTTCCGACGTATTTACAGACATCCGCTAATCTGGTAGACCTGGACTACCAAACTGCAACAAACGAAAGGCCCGATATGGCGACCCGCCGCACTGCAAAGAAACGCTCCGCCGCTGCCGATGAGTTCAAATACATCACGATGGGCTTTCGCTGTTACCGCAAGCACGCGGACCTCATCGAGCGAGCTGCGGCGTTGGTTCCCGTGAGCAACTCGAACTACATGCGGCGCATCGTCATCAACCAAGCAGCGGCGGATCTCGGCGAGACGCCTCCCGACTTCTCAGAGCTTGGAGGTAGCGCGAGCCTCATCTCTGACGCAGCGAAAAAACGCGGTCTGACTGTCGCCGAATTCACCAAGCAGGCCGCGCGCGCTGCCGCAGCCGCCGAGCTCTCGACGCCTCCCGACCCGCCGCCATGGCCAGCAGGCAGACTCCCGCCACGCGGCGGACGCTAGCCATACGGGTCGATTGCGCCGCGGTTGCCGGCTGCCCCCGCATACGGATCCATCGACTCGCCTCGCCCGCGCTGGTTTCCCTCTGGCGCAGGCGGCAGCTCTTCTAAGACGCGCTGTTCCCAGCACGCAAGGGCGCAGGCGTCGTACCGGTCGGGGCTGCGATGCAGCACCTTGATCAATACATCCTTGGGCGTGAGCTTCGACCGCTCGCCCTTGGGCGTGAGCTTCATCTTCAGTTCTAGCGCATGCAGTTCCGGGCCGAGCTTCAGATCGGTAGGTATCGCGCCGCCGGCGCGCATCCAGCTCGCCATGTTGCCGGCAAGCTCGTCGCGCCACCGGTCATAAATCAGCGGCTCTCGCTGCGCGTTGCTCGAGCTGCGAATGCCAAACACACGCATCACGCCCGGGTTGCTCGCTTCATACTGACGAAAGCGAGAGACGATGCCGGCGCCAACGCCTTCCGAATCAATGTTCACCGTCGCCGTCTCGCCAGGTCTGCCTAACTCACGAAGCAAATTCAGGGCTTCGCTCAAGTGCCCATCTTCATCGAGACCACGCTTAGCGTACAGCTTCAGAATGCGCTGACCTCGTCGGGCGGCGAATGCTGACTCGTCGCCAACGCCGCTCGGCCCCGCAGGGTCGATGCCATGAATAGGCGGGCCATCGTCGAGCACGTCTTCGAAGCGCTCTTCTGCCTCGCTGATAAGCTGCATCGAGAAGAGCTTGCCATCTTCGCCGAGCGCGTGAAGGCCAAGCACGCGCACTTTGTAGAACGCTGAATCTTCGCCCCATTCGAGCTTGCGCGCCTCACACCATTCGAGCGTTGCGAGTCCTTTGACGACGACACGCCCTTCGACGCAATTAGGCGTCTCGAGCGAGCTAATGCGCATCGTCTTGTAATTGCCGTGCTGCGCTTGCGTCTCGTCGTCGCTCTTCTGCTTGCGATAAAACGCGTCGTAAAACTCGCCCTCGTTTCGCGTCGGATTGCCGACGAGAAGCAGATGACCGCCGCCGGCAAGGTTGCCCTTCAACGCGATGAAGATCGAAGTACCAACGCCGCTCGCCTCTTCGACGATGAACATGATGTTCTCGCCAGCGAGACCCGCCGTGCTCTCTGCGTCCTTCGCCGTGAAGCCTGAGACCTGACGGAAGTCGTCCGAGTGCATGCCGCCCTTGGCTGACTCTTTGACGTATCCTTCTATCTTCGCCGAGTGGTTACACGGCGCGTGGATGTAGTCGGCGCGTGTCGCCGTCTTGTTGAACTCTTTGCAATCGAAGCACACGCCGCTCTCGGCAATGCGCATCTTGAGCTCGCGCCAAACAACCTCGTTCAGCTGCCGATCCGTCGGCGCCGTGATGAACACGCGGGCATTAGGAAACGAAGAGTAAAACCAGAGCGCTATCCCTGCGACCGAGTAGCTCTTCGACACGCGATGCCCCGAAGCGCAGGCGTTCCAATCGTTATCTTGCACATTGAGCAAGAGCTCTCGCTGCCGGTCCCACGGCTTGCAGCCGAGTATGTAGTAGAAGAAACCTTCGATGTCTTTTTGAAAGCGCACGCAAGGCCAAGTGATCTGACTCACGGCTTTGAGCTCGCGCAGCATCTCGACGGCGAAAGGCTCGGTCAACGGCGCAAGCGTCTCTTTGGCGCACTCGAGCGCCTCGAGATCTGCGCGGAGCACCGCGCCCGTGTCAAACACGGCTTGCTTCCACGTGTCCGTACCGAAGAGCTCCTTCAGAGTCGAGCCGCCGAGCGTCGCCTTCTTGAGCAGCCGCGCAACCGTGTTTGCCTGAACGTCGAACTTGCTTGCGCGCTGCACGTTGCCGAGCGCCATGCGCGCAGCGGCTTCCGTACGGAGCGACGTTTGCAGTCGCTCGAGCTCCTTACGACACGCGCGCAGCTCGACGACGGCGCCGGCGGTTGGTTGGTCCGGAAGGGCTTCCAAGATGCCGGCGTGCAGTTGAGGGTCAACCGCGAGCAGTTCAACGAGTGCCTTCCGCATCTCGCGAAAGCCGACGTGACACACAACGCGCTCGCGCTCCGTAAGCGTCTCGAGCGCTTCGTCGATGCGCGTCGCGATGGCACGCATCTCGATCTGATTGGCCGGCAGCAGCTCGGAATCAGTCAGCCCCGCTTTGCGCGCGAGCCTCATTCCCTCGAGCAACGTCGCCGGCGGGTCGACGGTATTACCTCTTCGAGCGGCACGCGCGGTCAAGCGCTCGACGACGTTCGGCACCGCTCGAGTAGGTAGTACCGGCGTAGCGCGCTCGACCTGGTTGGGTAGTACCGGCGCCGGCGGCGCGCGCCGCCAAGCGGTTGGCGCAATTCCCCAAAGCTTGAAGAGCTTCGAAGCGAGTTCATCGAGCGGTTTGATCTCACCCTTCTCGAGCTTCGAAACGGCGGTACGCGACACGCCGAGCGCTTTCGCTTTCTTCACTTGGCTGAGTTCAATTGCAGCCAGAGCGACCGACCCTTCGCTCTCGTCGAGCTTGCCCACTACATCGCCCCTGCAACCGCGCAACGTTCTGCGGGTTCTCTCGACGATTGCACCCTGCAACCGCGACGCGAGAACCCGGCGCAAAATAACGCGCGGGGGGGCGCAGGGCCATCAGAGCGCCTGCACTGTTTTTGCGCACCTTTCGCACATGTGCGCATGTCGTTCATCCTTCGAGCGGAGTCATGCGCTCGAGCGCGCGCGCTGCGGCAAGCCATGCATTGCAGCGCGCCGTAAGCCCATGCGCTGCGGCTTCTCTTGCTGCACGCAATGCTTCACGCCTCAACACTTCGAACGGCGGCGCTTCATCTGCGCCGAGCAAAAGCTTCTGCGGTGCGCTCTTGTCGACGACACGCGCAAGACGCTCGACCGGCGTTGGCATTCGCGCGGCGTCTTCTGCGAGCACTTGAGGTAAAACCTCGGAGGTTTCCGTAGGCAAAGGCAGCACGCACACGCACGCAGCCATGCGGCAGCGTTTGCAAACGTCGAAGAAACCCATCACGGCCACCCAAAGAACCAACGCACGAAGAGCACGATACCTGCGCCAACACAGCCAAGCAGCACACTGCCAACGACCAACAACGCGCAAGCCGCGAGCATGCTGAACGCTTCGGCTAAGCCTTCGCCGTGCGCGCCGAAGACCCACACGAAAGCGCGGCGAATCACGCCGCCGACCTGCGAGCTCGACCGCACGCGGCTTCGCGAATGAACACCGCGACATCCTTGCCGGCGGCTTCAGCGCCGCGACGAATCAACGCATCTTCGGCTTCGCTAAACCCAATCGTTCGGCGATGGTGCTGCCTTGGTTGATTGCGCTGGTCGTAGGGCCCGTACTTCTTGGCTCGCAGTTTCGACATGCCTGCGAATATGCGCCGACGCCAACGCGCCCGTCAACAAGTACTAGCGAACGTTGACGCAGACCCAAGAGCAAGCCGAGTCACTCGAGCCCGGACAGACGCAAAGCGCGCTCTGGTAGACACCACAAACCGGCGCGACGTGCCGCAAACAAGAACCGCGCACCGCCGGCTCTGCGGAGCCCCGACCGGTCAACGCAACCCCGAGAGCGGCGACGAGCAGCACCATCAAAACGCCACGTCCCGTAGTGTGTTGTCGATGAGCCATCCCTGACCGGTCTGCACTGCGCTCAACTTTCAGTCAAGCGGCTTGGACGGGACCCCCTAAGGGAGTCCCTAGTAGCCTGCCGACGACCGTCCGACGACCGTCCGACGACCGTCGACGACCCTTGTTTTAGGCTCGACGACCCAAACGACGACCGTCGACGACCGATCCGGGTCGTCGGCTATCGAATTCGAGAAATAGCGAGCTTTTTGCGTATGGTCACCCGACGACCGTCGACGACCCACCGACGACCCTATTTCTCTAGTGCTTTTTGATACTTTTTAGGCCCGCCGACCAATCGACTTTGACCCCTCACGATTGTCTTGGGAACCGCAGGGCCGGACGCGCAAAAGCCCAATCCGCCGCGTCAACAATCTCGCTACTCTGTTGACGTTGCATGCAAGCATGTGTCATCAATGCTGCCCATGCTGACCCCTCACGATCTGCGACGCCTCGCCGTCGCTGCCGCAGTCGACCCTCGCACCGTAACGCGCTGGCTTGCGGGGCTCGCGGGGCCGGCGGACATCGACGCGCGTTTGACCAAAGCCGCAGCCGAGCTCGGCATTCAACGCAGCCCCGCAGCCGTCACCGCAATCAAGCCGCCGCGCGCCTGACCCATGCACGGCAAGCCACTACCCGCGGCGCAAGCTGCGGCGATAGAGTATTGCGCGCACGGTTGGCGCATCGTTCCGGTTTCGCGGCGCACCAAGCGCCCAACAGACGACGGCTGGCCTGAGAACCATTACGAGCCCGGCGACATCGGCGACGGAAACGTCGGCGTGATTCTCGGCCCCGTGAGCGGGCACCTTTGCGACGTTGATATCGACTCGCATTGGGCGCTCGAGCTCGCACCGTACTTTCTACCGCCGACGCTCACGTTTGGGCGCGCGAGCAAGCCCGCGAGTCATTGGCTTTACGTGTGCGAAGGCGCACGCAGCATCAAACGCAAGTTCGCGCGCGAAGATTCAGTCGAGATGATTGAGATCCGCGCCAAGAACGCAGCCAACGACAAGTGCGGACACCAGAGCGTTTTCCCTGGCTCCGTTCACGAGAGCGGCGAGTCGATTGAATGGTCAGAAGGCTGCAAGCACGAAGAGCCGCAACGCGTTGACGCCGGCGAGCTCTCTTGGTGCGTCGCAAAGCTCACGGTTGCAAGCATCATCGCCGAAGGATGGCAAGAGGGCTCGCAGCGCAACGCCAAGAGCATGGCCTACGCCGGCGGGCTGCTCGAGCGCGGCTGGAGCGCCGAAGAAGTGCGAGATCTGCTGCAAGCCGTGCGCGAAGTCGCGGGCGACGACGAGCAGAGCGCGCGCAAGAACGAAGCGGCCGTCGAGCGCACGATACTCGCGTACGAGAACGGCACGAAGGTCACGGGCTTTGGCTCCCTAGTCGCCGAAGGCGTCGTCGACAAGAGCGTCGTTTCGGATATTGAGAGGCACGCGAAGACGCCGGCGCAGCTGCAACGCGACCTGAAGCTCGCAAGCACTAGAGCAGGCAAGCAGCTGCTCGAGCGGATGATTGCCGAGGCGCAGGACACTGACGCGATGATGGGTGTTGCAGATCGCCTCGCCGAGATTGCGCAGACGGGCAGCGCAAAAGTCGTCACGCCTACCGAAGGGGTTTCACGCCTCGGGCGCGTTGTGGACTTCACGACGGATGCCGAGCCCATCAAATACGTGTGCGAAGGGCTAGGCATCGCGCCCGGAAAAATCTCTTCGATTGGCGGTTATCCAGGCACGGGCAAAGGCCCTTTTTTAGACCTGTTTGCGTTGTGCGTCGCAAGCGGTCGACCGTTCCTAGGTCACGCAGTCGAACGCCGAAAAGTTTGCTTCCTGGACGCAGAGACCGGCATGCTCGTGGAGACGCGCTTGAAACGAATGTGCAACGCGCTCGGCATTGACCGTGCTGCACTACAAGAGGGGGAATGGCTGACGCTGATTCACGCGCAGCCTCCGATTGACGACGAATATTGCGGCTTGCTTGAAACGATGCTCGAGCGCGACATGCTGCTCTGCATCGACAGCTATACGAGCGCCGTGCTCGGGGATCAGAACGATTCGACGATAGCCGAGACGGCGTTTCGTTTGGGCCGAATGAGCTCCGCGCTTGGTGTGTCTGTCGTTGTCGCGACGCACGAGAAGAAGTCGCAGAACGGCAAGCGCGTTGACGATCTCGAGATGGTCTCGGGACACAACGCGCTTGCCGCCTCGATGCAATGCGCGATCTCGCTGACCCGCCCCGACGACACAGACAAGAAGCTGATTGAAGTGCGGTGCGCTCGAGCACCGGAAGAGCCGTTTCAGACGTTCCGGATTAGGTGGGAAGACGTGACGGAGCCAGAAGCCAAAGACACACGAGGCGGCAAGCTCAAGGCAGAGAAGTGGGGCCTGCGCGCCGTCGTCGAAGCGAGCCTCGAGATTGCGCCGATGACGGTCGAAGAGATGCGCAAAGCAATCGAAGCCGAAGAAGGTCCGTTAATTGCTAAGATGCAAGCGCACTATCCGGGCGGTCAACAAGTGACTGTGTCCGAGCTCGTGGGCAGCTCCGGCAACAAGAACGCGAACAACAAGCGGTCGGCCGTGCGCAATCTCGTGCAGTCGGGTCGGCTCCTTGCCAATTACCATTGGAAGCAGGGGCGAGGCGTGCAGAAGAAACAACTCGTTTGGCTGCCCGGGCCGCATTCAGAGATCGGCGTAGTTCAGCGCTAAAACCGCGGTCAACAAAAAGCTTTGCAGATGTCTGACGACCGTGGCACTGTGACATCAACATGAACGAGAAAACGTTGACCTCGCCAGCCAATATCGCGTTCTTGAAAGCACGTCGAATCGAGACCGAAGATGCGCGTTGCGAGGCGTTGCTGCGTGACATTCAAAAGCTCGAGTTCCGCGCAGACGTCGAAGTTCCGACGTGGGACCCCCCCGCGATAGAAGAGCTCGAGACGAAGCTCGACGGCGCGCGCATCGCGTTATCGCAGGCGCTCGGCAACGACGAGCCATTCGATTGGGAAGAGCCGCGCGTCTGGCGCGAGCTGTACGAACACACTTGGCACGTTGCCGACAAGCTGCGGGAGATTGCGCAGAACCTTGACGACAAGCTGCGCGAAGCCTCCGTCGCAACCGACGACGAACGCAACGCGCTATCTGAGTTCCAAGAAGAGGCGCGACAGCTCGAGTTAGACCTCGCTGTTTCGCTCTGACACTTCGAGCCCCTCGATGGGCTTTCAACAACAAGGGAGAACACATGGGAACCAAGAAAAAGAAACGCATCCGCCCGTCACGCGCCGAGCGTCAAACCAAGATGACGATGGCCAACGCGCTCGACGCTTCAGAGCTCGCGTTGATGACGGCTCGCAAGAACTACGACGAAGTAAGTGCGGCGCTATCGCGCACGTTGGCGGACTTAACCAACATGCGAACCAAAGCAGCGATGGCCGAGAAGGAGAACGCCGAGCTGCGAGGCATGCTCAACCGCATCCGCGACCGAGCTATCGAGCGCGTGCTCGAGATGCCCCGCGAGAGTCTGAACACGCCAGCCATCCGTTTCCCTTCGCTCTCGGGTCAGTGATGTCTATACCCCGCCCGATCATTACCATTCCGCGCGTTCGCATCGGGCGAGGCAAAGACAGAACCAAGAACCTGCTTGGCAACACAGAGCTTGCCGGTTGGGAAGTAACGCGCGCCGCTCCGAGCATCGGTCACGGCGCGCGTTGGGTTTTCAAGCACAGCTGCGGAGCCGAGCGCATCATCGAAGCCAAGCAGTTTCGACAATACTTGCGCACAGGCACTCGACCGCGCTGCGAGGCGTGCCGATGAGCTGTCCTGCGCGCAACGCGAGTTACAAGCCGCGCGAGCAGGCGTCGCCGTCGGCCATCTCGACGGCAGAGCTTTGCGACCGCAAGTGGTTCTATATCTACGTCGAAGGGCGCAAAGAACTAAAGCTCACTTGGGCACAAGCGAAGCGCATCCCGAAACCGAAAGGCAAAGATGCCGTCAAGGCGTGGAACAAGCTGCGCCGGCCGGCTATCGGCCACGAAGGGCACAGCATCATTGAGCGCTGGTACGAGAGCTTCCGGCCGGGCGCGAAGCCCGCGGCTATCGACTGGAACGACCTACCCGGCCGCGTGATGCTCGCAGGCCTTCCGTTGTTGCCGCATCCTTCGACGCTGCGCGACTGGTTTCTCGAGCGCCCCGTAGCCAAAGACTTTACGTCGCGCGTCGTCCCCGGTTTGAACTACGAATTCAACGGCTACATCGATCTCGTGCCCGTCGGCAAAGACGACACGTTTCGCGTCATCGATCACAAGACGACGAGCTCTTTCGATTGGGTGAAAACGCCGCAAGAGCTCATCGAAGACCCGCAGGGCATCGTGTACCCGCTCGACGTGATGCTGCGGCACAACCTCGAGCGCATCGCATGCCGTTGGGTCTACTACCGGACGGAAGGGACGCCGAAAGCACGCGCGGTCGACTTCATGGTCACGCGGGAAGGGGCGCTCAGGCGAGCCCTGCCGTTGGTCAACCGCGGCGCCGAATTGGTCAACAACATACGAAACAAGTTGACCGTTGACCAGATGCCTGCGAATACTGCGGCATGCGACCAATTCGGCGGTTGCATGTACCACCACTCACGAGGCGGACCGTGCGAGGCACGGCGCTCCGTGGGCAAGATCCTGCGCGTTATGCGCGCATCAACCAAAGCAGAGCAGGAGAGAACAATCATGGGCTTTCGTAAAAATGCACAAGCGGCCGGCGTTATCGGAGGCGGAGACAAGCCCGCCAACACTCGCGCAGCCGCGCCAGCCGAAGACGCCGCTTCAAGCGAGCCGGCGCAGGAACAAGGCGAGACGAGCGAGGCGCAGGATTCGCAACAGAGCGAAGCGCCAGCCCGCGGCGCCCGCCGTGGCGGTGCTCGTCGACGCGGCGCAAGCGATACCGACGCCGGCACCATCTCTCTCGTGTTCGAGAGCGGCGCGACTATCGCGATTCCCCAAGGCTCGGCGCTGTACGAACAAGCGGCCGCGGTGCACTCGGCTTTCTTCCCTGCTGAGTGAGTGAAAAATGGCGCGCTCGGTTGGCATCTCTGAAGACTTCAAACGCATCTGCGCTTTGCCGATGCGTGAGCTCACAGAGGAGCAAGCCGAGCGCGACAACGCCGCTTTGACGCCGTTGTTGACGACGCCGCTCGGTCGCAAAGAGGGCGCGCACTTGGTCAACAAGCAGGGTACCGCATTGCGTGAGCTCTGCGAAGTCGGCGGCGCCTACTGCGGTTTGCCCGTCGGCGATGGCAAGACGCTGATCTTTTACCTCGCACCCTACGTGCTCGAGGCCGAGCGCCCGCTACTCATCATCCCGTCAGGCTTGCGCGAGAAGACGTGGAACGAATTCGCAGGGTACGAGCGCCATTGGTTGCGCGGCAAGCCGATGCGCATCATGGGTTTCAACGAATTCACGCAAGACGAAAACCTAGACTTGTTCGAGCAGCTGAAGCCCGACTTCGTAGGCATCGACGAAGCCGACAAGCTCTCGAACCAAGAAGGCTCGGTTACCGTGCGGCTCGCGCGTTGGAAAACGAAGAGCGGCTGCAAGGTGCTCACGGGCACCGGGACGGGCACGCGCTTTTCAACGCAGCAGTTTTCGCACTTCTTGGTGTGGTGTCTCGAAGAGGGCGCGCCATGGCCGCTCGATCCATTCGAGAGCGATACGTGGGCGGCAGCACTCGACGAGAAGCCCGCCAAGTTCGCTCGAGGTCCACGAGGGCAACGCACGCGCGTCGGCGTGCTCGTGGACTTGGCGCGGATCGAACGTGTGCCGGACATGACGGACCGCGACATCGCGCGCGCCGCGTTTCAGAAACGGCTGTGCTCGACGCCCGGCGTCATCATCTCGGATTCCGATTCTTGTGACCAACCGCTGTCGATTGAGCTGCGGTGCGCGCCCGAAGACGAAGAGCTGAACGAACGCTTTGACTTCTTCCGCAACGAAGAAGAGACGCCAGATGGTTGGGAACTGCTCGAGACGCTCGACCGCTACGCGCACGAAGAGCAGCTAGGGCAAGGTCTCTACTTCAAGATCCATCCGAGGCCGCCGCTCGAGTACATCGAAGCGCGCCGCGCCGTTGCTCGTTTCATCTCGACGAAGATAGGCGGGACGCGGCACTACGCGCTGCCGGAATGCGAGCGCTGCGGCACGATTGCAAAGCGTGCTTCTGGCGTCTGCAAGCAGTGCGGTTTCAAGGTCTCGCGCCGCGTGCCGTTCGACACACCGGAAGCGGTGAAGAAAGCCTTCCGTGACCATCCAATCATCGTCGAGTGGTACGACGTCCAAGAACCCTCGTTCAAGATTCAGAGCGTTCCGACTTGGCTCTCTGCTTCGGTCGTGCACGCTGCGGCGAAGTACGCGCGCGAAAACGTGTGCTTGGTTTGGACCAAGTTCGAAGCCGTGGGCGAAGCTATCGCGAAGGCTGCGGGTCTCAAATATTACGGAGCCGGCGGGCTCTCCGCGGACGGCGGCGCAATCGACCGACAGACGGGCGAGCGCTCGGCGGTGCTCTCGATTGCTGCGAACCTTCGCGGCCGAAACCTGCAGATGTTCAACGACAACTATGTAGTAGGTGCGCCAGCGAGCGCGCGCGACCGTGAGCAGCTGTACGGACGCACGCACCGGCAGAAGCAGAAGAAGCCCGTGCGCTTCGTCGAGCTCGTGACTTCGGGGTTGTCTCGCTACTCGTTCGACATGGCGCGCAAAGAGGCCCACTTCGTCAAGCAGACGCAGGGGCAAACGCAAAAGCTACTGCGCGCAGAGTTCAAAGACTGCGTGTTTCCGTCCGACGCTCTGCGTTGGCGTCGGAAGTATGCGGCCTAGTTTCGTCAACAACAGAAGGAGAGTCATCATGGGTTTTCGTCAAGCAGCATCCGGCGCGGCAGCGCCAGCAACACGCCCCGCGGCACGAGGTCAAGCGCCGGCTCGAGCGGCAACCAAGCCGAAGGTTCCCGGCGGACGCTACGCGGGGATCAAGGCCGCGCAGCCTTCAGCCGAGAAGTTGAAGCGCGGGCAGTACATCATCGAGTTTGTGCGCAGCGCGGCGAGTCGCACCGGCAGCACGTTGATGCTGTACGTCAAGGTCATCGAGAACAACGAAGATCCGGCAGCGACGCGCATCGGCGAAGAAGCACTCGTGATGATCAACACGGGCGGCAAGAGCTACGACTCAGGCATGTCGCGCGTCAAGCAACTCACGGTCGCCGTGTGCGACTGCGCCGACGATGACGAGCTCGACGTCGAAGAGCCCGATTGGGGCGACTTGATTGACGCAATGTTCGGCGAGGCGGAAGGCGTCAAAGCGTTCGGCGCGAATCCCCTCGCCGGCAAGCAAGTCTACTGCACGATTCAGCACTCGACGTCGCTCGACGAGAACGGCGAGCCTTACCAAAACTCTTCGTGGGAACGCCTCGAAGAAGCTGCACCGTTCTGAAACCGACGGCGTTGCCCCGGCCGTACACGGGGCACCTTTCAACAGCTGGAGATAGACCATGAAAGAAACGGCTCATGTCGCTTACGATGCGTATGGCGACTTCGTTGGGTGGAAGAATTACGCCGGCGCGCCGATGCCCCAGTGGCACGAGCTGCCCGACAAGATCCGCGATGCGTGGCGCGCTGCTTGCGAGGCGATTACGTGATGACCGAATCGCATATCATTCACTTCGTCGACACTGAAACGACGGGCTTGCTCGACAAGTACCCCGACTCGGAGATCATCGAGCTTGCGATCGTGAAGTGGCAAGACGGCGATACCGAGACCGTGCTGCACGCGTACATCCAGCCGAAGAAGCCGTGCCCGCCCGAGGCGGCCAAGATCAACCGTTACACGCCGGCGCGCTGGAAGGCCGAAGGCGCAGAGACTTGGGACATCGCGTGCTCTAAAGAGGTCTCGGCGATGTTAAAGGGCGCTTTCATGGGCGGCAGCAACCCGGCGTTTGATCAACAGATGCTCAAAGTCGAGTGCTTCCGCACGGGCCAGCCAATGCCCGATTGGTCGCACCGCAAGCTCGACACGAGCGCGCTCGGCTACATCCTTTGGGTTTACGACTTGGTGCCGCGCACGGGCTTAGTGACGCTTGCCGAGTACTTTGGCATCGAGCACGACGCACACACGGCACTCGGCGATTGCCTCGCTTCTATCAAAGTGTGGGAGTCGTTCTGCGAGCTGTTCATGTACCGCCCGCGGATGATGCGCGAAGCGCTCGAGGCCATCGAGCGCAACGTAGACAAGGCGCCATTGAGCGCGGCCAAAAACGTGCTGGTGCCAATCATCGAAAGTGGGCTGCGAGGCGAGGGGTGATTCACCTAGAGCAGGCGGTCGAGCTCTTCCCGTTCGCTCCGCTCGTGTTCTTTTGCGCTCTCGCTTTCATCGCAGCAGCCATCGCACCCGACGACGAAGAATGACCCAAACCGTGTCTGTCATCAGTCATCACGACTTGCTCACCCGGAGCGAGGCGGCAGACTATTGCCGTGTGAGTGTGAGCACTTTTGACAGACATCTGCGACCGCTCTTGACGCCGGTACGGATTGGCGCTCGCGTGTTGTACCCCCGTACAGCACTACAAGCATGTCTAGATACGCAGAAGGATGGCGCCTCCGACGCCCCAAAGGTCGAAAAGTCTGGATCGTCCGCTTCACGCACAACGGTGAAACGCATGACCGGAGCACGGGCACAGAGGATGAAAGAGAGGCAGGCAAAGAGGCTGCGCGCATCTACGCAGACCACGTCCAGCGCGAGCCCGCCAAGCGCCCCGTCATTCGCCGCGGTGATACCCCTCCACTCGAGGACCTCATCGACGAATGGCTAGAGAGCGATTCAACCATCGACGTCGACACGGCGGACACGTGGGAAGTGTACGGCGGGCATTGGCTCGACCACTGGCAAACGCTGGTCGACGTCGCGGAAGTGACGGCGCTCGGCTACCGAAACAAGCGGCTCAAGGTCGTACTCGCGTCGACCGTCCGGAAGGAGCTGTCGGCGTTCCGGAGATTCCTGCGATGGTGCAAAGAGGCCGGCTACTTGCAGCGAGAGATCAACGTCCCCGGCGTCCCCGAAAAGACCACGGGGACGCGCTACGCGAAGCGCAGGCGCGGCGCGGCGCCGTCGTTGTCGCCAGAGCAGGCGCAAGCGCTCATCGCGGCCCTGCGTCCGTACAGCACGAGCCCGAACGTGCCGCCCTTCCCAATCCGCGACCGCTTCGTCGTCGCCTACGCGACCGGCCTGCGGCCCGGCACTCTCGACCGGCTCTCGTGTCCCGAGCACTACCAGAAGGGCGCCGAGACCCTGCTACTCACGGACGACGCGGACAAGATCCGATGGGGCCGAGAGCTGCCTCTGTCGAAGGCCGCGCGAGAAGCGCTCGACCGGGTGTGCCCCGAGCGCGGGCTGATCTTCGGCAAGCACGACTACCGCGATGCGCTCGAGCAGGCCGCGAAGTCGGCGTTGCCAAAGGCCATCGCGGACCGCTTCTGCGGCGCACACTTCCGCTCGGCGGCCGGTACGCACATGCTCGAGGAGAGCGGCAACCTCCCGGGCGTGCAATTTCTAATGGGCCACAAGCACGTGAGCACGACGGCGCGCTACATCCGTCCCTCGTTTCGCGCTGCGGCAGCAGCACTCCAGGGACGCTCTCAGAATACCGGGGACGGCCGACGGACCCAAAAATCAAAAAACAGCGGTGCGAAGGAGAGGACTTGAACCTCCATGGGAGTTACCCCGCTAGCACCTCAAGCTAGTGCGTCTGCCAGTTCCGCCACCTTCGCGAGGTGTTCGACTCTTCTGAATCAGGGCGCGGGGGTGAGGATTCTCCGCGTTGGCCGACCCGGGCGACCGCGAGGGCGCTTTGGGATGCCGAGAGCGAGGGTGTCTACATCACCCTGGGTGACCACTGCAAGCGCGAAACCGCTCACCGCCCCAGCTAGCGCGATTGGCCGGCTCTTGGGTCGGCAACGCGCGGTAGATGACCCCAAACCGCGGGGCGGCGCCCAATAAGCGCGGCGCAGCGTCCGGTAAGGCGTGACCCGATGCTACAGTTTGGACACACTGTTAGCGGATCTTTAGGATGCCCCGAACCCGCCCAAGATTGGCCACTTCGCTCCTGTGGGGGCTCTTTGCAGGCAGCGGAGGCTTGGCGCTCTGGGCATGCGGCTCTGCCACTGACCTGATCATCGGCACGAACGGGCACGAGGGCATGAGCGGCGCCGCAGGCTCGATGATGGAGCTTCCCGACGCTCGTCCCGACTCGGAAGTCCCCGAAGCAGGCCCGGACGCGGAGGCTGGCCCCGAGGCGGCCACTTGCCAACCCGGTACCGCGCCGCCCGCCGCGAGCCTCGTGCATCGCTACTCCTTCAACGGGACCGGCACCGCGATCGTCGATAGCGTCAGCGTCGACAAGGCGGATGGCCTCAGCACTTTCTGGCCGGTCGTGAACCCACCGCCCATGCCGAGCGCGGCCCAACTCGATGGCAGTGGGCACCTGGATTTGGACGGCACCGACGACTACGTCAACTTGCCAGACGGACTGATTTCCAGTTTGCCGGACGTCACGATCATGGCTTGGGCTGCGTGGCGCGGTGGCTCCGCATATCATCGCGTGTTCGATTTCGGCACCAGCACCAATGGCGCAGACATGCGCGGGCAATGCAAAAGCTGCGTGTTGCTGATGGCCACCGGCGGCATCGCGAACAGCAACGGCTTGCGCGTGCAGGTTCACACCGTGGGCAACGAGCCCACCGAGATCCTGACCAACGATCGGCTCGACAAGACCTACCAGCAAGTAGCGCTCGTGTTCGAGAGCAAGGTCGCCGTGCGACTGTATCTGAAGGGCAAGCTGATCGGTTCCGCGGCCACGACGATGGCCACGTCCGACATCGTGGACAACAACGATTGGCTCGGCCTCTCTCAATACGACATGGATAATCCGCTCAACGGCGGCTAC
>Ga0207654_10000140_pt1 | contig 46362 bp, 38 predicted proteins | sample KBSC64metaG_FD_184355 | JGI IMG/M metagenome (GOLD analysis project Ga0207654, IMG submission 184355) | Corn rhizosphere microbial communities from Kellogg Biological Station, Michigan, USA - KBS C6-4 metaG (SPAdes) (version 2) | ecosystem: Host-associated > Plants > Roots > Rhizosphere > Soil...
CATCTCGAAGGATGGCTCGAATCTTCGGTTCATCTTCGACAATGAGGACCGCGGTCAGTGACATGCCTTGTATTCTAAAGGTGATTTTGATCGAGAACCAATACACCATCCGGACGGCCGGCAAAATCCTTGCGCCGCCCGACGGAGAGACGTGGCGCGCGCCGGATTAATTCGTCTACGCAAAGAGTGCCTTCTCCTCTATAAACATGACCGCTCCGACTGTCACGCGTTCCTCACATTCCTCTTCGTTGGTGGGCGAGATCCCCGACCTCGGCACTTCGCAGCAAGTGCTGTCTTTGATGTCGGAGCTCGTCTGCTTGACCGATCTCGATGGGCGATTCACGTATGTTAATCCGGCATGGCAGCGCGCGCTGGGATATAGCGCTGCGGAAGCTCGCCAGATCAATCCGGCCGACTTGGTCGCGCCCGAAGATCGAGGGCGGTACATCGCGGCGGCGCGGCGGGTCATGGCCGGAGAAACGGTTGCGGACTTCGAGGCGGTGCTCTTGGCGAAGACCGGCGCGCGGGTCGTTTGCCGGGGAACAGCCGTTCCCCGCTGGACTGCCGGTCCAGACGGACCGGTTCAGATCGGCGCGACCGCCGTCTATGCCAACGTGACGGCCGAGCGGCAGGCAGACGCCATACGGGCGCGTCTCGCGAATACATTGGACGCGTCGCCAAATTTCGTCGGGATGATCACGGCGGAAGGGGTCCTGACCTACATGAATCGGGGTGGACGCCAACTCGTCGGCATTCCCGAAGACGCGGATATCTCGACGTATCATCCGAGCCAAGTCCATCCGCCGGGGGCCTTCGAACATTTGCAGGCTAATGCCTTCCCCGCAGTCCGCCGCGACGGCGTCTGGCGCGGCGAAACGGTCCTCCTCGGCCCCGACGGCGAGCATATCCCGGTCGCGCAGGTCATCGTCGCGCACCCCTCGACGCGTGCGGGGGAACCACCGTATTTCTTGTCGACGATCATGCACGACCTGCGCGATCGGGTCCGAGCCGAAGCGGAGCTCCTTCGCCGCGAAGTTCGATTCCGGGCCGCGATCGACAGCAGTCATGACGCGTTCTTTCTCTTGCGCGCAATTCGAGATGAGGACGGCGCGATCATCGACTTTACCATCGTCGACGTCAACACGCAGAGCTGCAAGTTGTTGTCGCAATCACGCGATGCGTTGATCGATCAGAACCTCTTTACGCTGTACCCGGCGTCCCGTGCGAATCTGGCGCGATTCGCCGCCGTGATCGACACAGGTGTGCCGTACAGTGGCGAGCATCGTCGCACCGAGCCGACGGTGGGCGCCGAGTGGTTTCAGATGAAAGTCGTGTCGTTGGGGGAAGACTGGCCGGATAAGATCGCTATCTGGTCGAGTGACATCACCGCGGAAAAGCGGCAGGCGGCGCAGTTCCGGCAAACGCTCGAATCGGTGCGCGCCCTCGCCATCACGCTCGACCGTGACGGCAACGTAACATTCGTGAACGATCACGCGCTCGCGCTCACCGGGTGGACGCGCGACGAAATCATGGGGACGAACTGGATCGACCGGGTCATTCCGGATCCGGAGCCCGCGAAAACGTTCTTTGCCCATGTGATGCGGACGGGCGAATTGACGACGCACTCGGAAGCGGTCATTCGGCTCCGCGACGGCACCGACCGTCTGATTGCGTGGGACAACATTCCGTTGCACGATGATACGGGGACGATGATCGGCGTCGCCAGCCTTGGGAATGACGTGACGAGTGCGCGACGCACGGAGCAATTACGGCAGGAGCTGATTGGGATCGTCAGCCACGAGCTTCGGACGCCCATTGGCGTCATCCGGGGTGCACTCGAATATCTCCGTCCACGACTCACCCTCGAGGGGCGACCGAAGGAATTCCTGCAGATGGCGAGCCGAAACGCGGATCAAGCGTTGGTGTTGGTCAACGACCTGTTGCATCTCGAACGGCTCGAAGGAGGGGCCGTTCCGCTGGAGCGGGAGATTGTCTCCGTGGCGGAGATGTTGATGACGGCGCGCGAAGGAACGCAGTTCGTGGCAACGTCGGGAGAGGTTGCGGTCGACATCGATCTGAGTGGCGCGGAGTCGGCGAAGTTCGTGTATGCGGATGGGGTGCGCCTCCAGCAGGTGTTCGTGAACTTGATCACGAACGCCGTCAAGTTCTCACCCAAGGGGAGCACGATCACGTTGGCGGCGGAGCCGGCGGTCATCCCTGCCCCGGCGACGGCTGGGCAGACGGGGATTCTCGCACCGGTGCCGACGCCTGCGGTGCGGTTCTCGATTACGGATCAGGGGCGTGGGATTCCGCCAGAAATGGTCTCGCGAGTGTTCGAGCGGTTCGTGCAGGTGTACTCGGAGGATGCGAGCCGAAAAGGGGGGGCCGGGCTCGGCCTCGCGATCGCGAAGGCGATCGTCGAGCAGCATGGCGGGCGGATCTGGGTCGAGAGCGAGATTGGGGTTGGGAGCACGTTCTCGTTCGTGATTCCCTCGGGGAAATAAGAGAATCGGTGCCCAGGTATATATTGATGCATGTCCGTCATTCACGACGCTCTTGCAGGTCCACGGCCCACGACGGTTCTCCAGCCGATTCCGTTAGAAAGGCTCGGATGTAGTATCACCGTCGTCACAGAAACATTCCAGCATACGGGAAGTTTCAAGTTCCGGGCGGCGTGGCACGTCGCGACGCATGTTGACAATCCCCATGTCATTTGCGCATCGAGTGGGAACTTTGGCCAAGCGATGGCCTTCGCATGCCAGCTACTTGGGAAGCGGTGCACGGTGGTGATGCCGGAGACGTCGGCACGCGTCAAGGTCGATGCGGTCCGTGGGTACGGTGCGACGGCGGATCTCGTCGACGTACGCAACACGCCTCGCGCGACGCGAGTGGCCCAACTCGCGTCGGATGATCTCTCGGCGTACGTCGCCAGCGCATACGACGATCCGTTGGTCATCGCCGGCAATGCGACACTTGGTCGTGAGCTGGCCATGCTCCACAATGCACCGAACGGCGGATTCGACGCGATTCTCGTTCCGGTTGGGGGTGGAGGACTGGCGTCTGGAATCATCACTGGACTGCAGGAACAGGGCGCATCCGTTCCGGTCATTGCGGTCGAGCCGTTGCTGGGCAATGATTTCGCTCAGTCGTTTCGCGCGGGACATCGTGTTGCGCTTCAAAAGGAAGCGTCGACGATTGCCGATGGAGCGCGCACGATGAGTGTCGGTGTGCACAATTGGGCGATCCTCAAGCACGGTATTGCGGACGTGATCGAGGTACCGGATGACGCGATCATCGCAGGAATGCGTCGGTATTTTCTCGACGCGAACCTCAAAGTCGAGCCGACGGGCGCCTTGTCGCTCGGCGCCGTGTTGACGAAGCCGGAGCAATTTGTGGGGCAACACGTCTGTGTGATCGTCAGCGGAGGGAACGTCGATCCGGTCGTGTACACGACGGCTTTGCAAGCTGCTTCATCCGAATAAAGAAGCCAAGTTGAACTTCCTCCGCCCGACCCCATAGCGCATAAACCACGCAACTCACACCGCATCCGCCAACGCCACGAAATTGAAATCCCGAATCATCATCGGCGGAACGATGATCGGGAACCGCGGCCATCGAATGAAATCCTCGTATTCCGTCGGCCTGCTGTTGTATCCGAATGCCACACGCTCCGGCGTTCCGATCATCTCGATGCGATTGAACGCGTAGAACGGCGATTCCATGAACCGGAAATTCTTGATCGGTTTCTCGATCTTCCCGTTCCGAATCGAGAAGCAGCCATCCCGTGTCACACCCGTCATCATCCCGCTATTCTGTGCCTCCATACTATCGTCCAGAAAATCGATGTCGGAAAACCGGTTCACGTACACGCCGTCCTTGCAATTCGCGATCATCTCGTCGATCGTCGCCGTCGCTTCACCGGGCGCGGTCGCCACACGAACGGAGCGTGGGATGTCACATGGCGTGACTTCATTCGCCACGGCATTCCCGACTTTATTCGCGAAATGCGCCAACACGCCTCGCTCGATGAATGTCATCGCCGGATTCGGATACCCCCGGACGCCCCAGAGCTCGAGCCCATTCGACTCATAAAATGGCGGGAACCCGCCAAGCGGATCCGTGGGGTCGGCGATGAACATGAGACGATGGTCGAAGACGCGTTGCCCCAACAACGTTTGCCGCTCACCACGCTTCGTAGTGAGATTCGTGAAGGGCGACCACGTGGGACCATGCCGGTACGCCGTTTCCTGATCGAAGTAGCGAATAGTCCGTCGCACGAGCTGTGCGACAGCCGCGGGACCAAGGATCGCCGTTCGGCGTCCCGGCTCGAGCGCCACCGGCCGATCGCTCTGCTTCGCGATCGCGATGGCACGGTCGGTGACCGCAAGGGGATCGATCGCGTTCCAATCACGCGCCCCCTGGCCCGCCCATCCCGAACCCGTATTGCTCGGCGTACGCGCGGTAACGGTGACTTCGCTATCCGTCTCTTCGCCGAATGCGACGAGTCCATATCGATAGAGATGCAGCACCGCGCGCTCCGATAGCCCGACGGTGGCCGCGCCACTCAGTCCAGCGCTCTTGATGCGATCGATGATCTTGGGAATCGCGTCACCACGCGCCGTCTCCATTCCACGCGCCGTGCTCTCGTGCCACAAGGCGACTGGCTGATGCTCGCGCGCGTTGTACGTGAAATTCTCCATGTCGTTCGGCTCGACGGTCACGATCTCATCGACGGCCAGCTTGGGCGACATCGATTCGACCTGTGTGACGATGTGACTCAGCGTCGCCTCGTCGAGCTGGTTGGTGTCGACCGAGAACTTGATGCCGCTCCCGAGGACAGATTCGAACGAGATGTTCACACGATCACCATCATCCGTGCTCCGCAGTCGGCCGTTCGCCACCTTCGCCACCGCTCGGCTCGTGTGTTCGATGTGGATGCCGACGATGTCGGGACGGACGAGGCTCAACAGCATTCGCCCGACGGTGATGGCGCGATCGCGAGCCATGACTCGGCGGGTAACAGGAGCGTCGGGCGACGTGCCGCCGCCAAGGGAGACGGGGAGTGACATGATGGTCATTTGAACGTATGTTCGAGTCTACGACGTCGGTTACGTCGCCTTCGCGAGGCGCATGACATCCAACTGTTTGAGCAGCACCGCCGGCGCGTATGTCGACGAAAACGCCCGGGCGAACGACTCCCCGCGTCTCGATTCGAACAGATACTGTTGCATCGTGCGCCCCCCTCCCAACTGCGCGATGCTCTTCAAGAATGACTTCGTCCCGACTTGCACCATCCCATTGAGCAAGCGCCGAGTGATCTGCCCTTTTTTCACTTCGAACAGCATGGCCGGATACGCCATCCCGCCACTCAGCTGTGCATCGGCGGTGAGTCGTCCCATGTTGCGTACGACGACGCCGTTGTGGACTTGCTTCACCAGCTCATCCAGCGTCGGCCCCTGCGCGGCGGGCGACACGTGGACCTCCGACGCCATACCCGTCGGCGAGACAGTCGGCGCGCACGCGACGGCGGAGCCATAGGACGTGATCGGCGTCCCCTGCTTTGCCGCCCATTCGGCCAACGCGGGGGCGGAATCGCGGGTCATGAAATAGTTCTGCACGCGCCCATTCGTCACGAGCGGAAACGATTGCGTCGCGACCCCTTCATCGTCCCATTTCATGGCGCCGAATGACGACGCGCTCCGGTGCGCAGCAATGTTCACGCTCGGATCGCAGATCTGTTGACCGAGGAACTCGGACGTCGGGGCGAGAAAGCTGGTTCCCACACCATCGGCCTCGTATCCCAATACACGGTCCATCTCCAGCGCCTGCAGGAGCAGCACGCTGATCATGTCGCCGAAGGTCAGTCCGTCGAGCACCGCCTCATACCGTCCAACGTCGACCTCGCCCACGGGACAATTCACGAGTCGTGCGGCCTCTTCCGTCGCCTCCTTGACGCGCTCTTGGATCGGGGCACCAGTCAATAGCTCGAAGCCCGCGCTTGATGAGAAGAGTCCCGGAATCGGGAGACGCGTCCCACGGCGGCTCAGGTGTCCGCCCACCGCCCGCATATTCACGATGCCGCGCAGCGGCCGCTGCGTGATCAACGATCCGTCGCTCGACGCGAAGACGCGCGTTTCACGCTGCCATTCTGTCCACGGCTCGATGTCTCCCCCGAGCACGCGCCGCGCTTGATGGCGATATGCTCCCAACAGCTTGGCATGATCGTCGGGCGAGATGTCGAACGGATCGACGGCGACGACGGGTTCCCACGCCCCCTGCACTACCGGGGCCGGCGCCAACTCCGTCGGTCTCGCGCCCAAGCGAGCGACGCCTCGTGCCGTCTCGACCGCCGAGCGTGCCGCTTGTGCGACCGCGTCCACATTCGGCGAAACGCCGAACGCGAAGCCCCACACCCCTCCCACTTTGACACGCACCCCGTATGCGTACTCGAGGCTCAGCCAGCCCTGCGGCGCATAACCCCACGGATCGAGCGCCATCCTCAGCTCGCGCGTGTTCCCGACGCGGATGTCGGCGTAGCTCACATCTCGTTGCTTCGCCGCGTCGATCCCGGCGAGCGCGAGTGCGCGAAGGGTATCGGCCGGCAAAATTTCCGGCATCAGCGCCGAAACGGGTTTCGTCGAACGGACAGGAAGCGCGGCCGCCCATCGTGGAGCGCCGAGCGCCATCCCCGCGACCGCCACTGAAGAATTCGCGAGGAACGCTCGCCGAGTGAATGAACGCATCGTATGCACGAATGGTGATGTATTGCTCGATGTATTGCTCTATTGACTCGCCGTGGCCGTACGCGTCGTGGCGTTGGACGCCTCTTTGACGAGATACTTGACCGTACGCATGACCGTCGGCTCATGCAGCCCCACGCGAATCGACCGCACCCGACCGTGTCCATCGACCACCACGAATGTGGGGAACCCCATGAGATCGTATTGATCGACCGTGGGGCTCGACTCCGTCGTCGTTCCCCCTTCGGGACTGGGCACACGCCCGCCGATCCAGAGCGCGATCGGCATGCGATGCTTTTTCTCATCGAGATAGAACGCGCGATAGTGTTCGGCGACGTCGTCGGCCGGGAGTTGCGTGATGCCCCACATGTCGTTCTCGAACGCGACGAACCACGCCTCGACGTTCGGCGGCAGCGTTGGGAGCATCTTGTCGACGTGACTCAGTGTCGCGAGGCAGCCAGGGCAACCATAGTGGCCGATCATCAGCACGCGAATCTTGCCATCGTCCATGCGCTTCACGCGAATCTTGGACGATTTCGGGCTCGTCTCGGACGGCGCGACCGCGTTGTACCAATACTGCGCCTGGATATCCGGAGCGCGACGGCCGAGCATCGACGTTTGGGTGATGGCGCCTTGAAAGAACGGGGCCTGTTGTCCGAGCGGCCCCCAGAAGTCCGGATTCTGCGCGACGAGCTCCGGCGGGATCTTCGAGAGCGCGAGCAGTCTGGCACCCGTCGAGTCGATCTCCGCTCGGCCGTTGGGAAGCGACGACACGACGTTCGCGAAATCGATGAATGCGCCGGTGTAGAGGTTCCAATTCCGGAACGTGAATTCGACGCCGCTGACGCGCTTGAACGCATCGCGATAGAAAGGAAGCGCCGCGTCGCCTTTTCCGGCCAGAAAATATGCCGTGGCGATCGCCAATCGTGCCTCGATCTGGGCGAGCAACAGCTCCGTGCTCCCTTTGGGCAGCGCATCCAGCGCCGACAAATAGTCGCACGCCGTCTTCATCCGCGACACATCATCGCCGTTGCTACTGAATGCCTGCACCGCAGACTGGAGTGTATACACGCGATCCGCCGTCGGGAGCTTTGGCGTCGCCAATCGGTCCGCGAACTGTTGCTTGGCGACCGCATCTTGCCCGGCGGTGGCCGCCAGCTGTCCCATCGGATCAAGTTGTAGTCCAGCGACCGGACGCGCTTGTAGCGATTTCACCCACCCTCGCGCCCGCACGGCGACCACAGAGTCGATTTGACTCTGCGGGAGCCGTACCTTCCCGCTATCATCGACCGCACCGATCGCCGAGTAGACGTCGACGCCGGACCAAAACTCAGCGGGGGTCGACGAGACGGTGGGTCCCTGCGCGGAGAGTGATGTCGCTATTACAGTCCCTGTCATCCCCACCCAAAGGACCAGTCGCGTCCATCCAGCCCGCCGCGGATTACTGGACATTGATTCGGAACCCACCCTTCATCTGCCGTCCCATGCTGGCGTAGAAGGCATTGTTGTCGTTGTAGTACTTATTCGCGAGATTCTGCACTTGGATCACCCCTTCGACACGGTCGGAGAATCGCTGTGACGCGTTCAAGTCACCAAGCGCGTACGGACGATTGAAGGCGACGTAGGTCCCGCCCTGCATCGACGTCAATCCATTCATGTTCCACCGGTCGTTCGACAGCCGGGTGTAAGTGAACAGGTACCGCATCGCAAAGTCGTTGGCGAAGATGACCGTTCGTCCCTGCCCCGCGAAGTTCAGCGACACCGTCGATCCTTGCCGCGTGTAGGTCACGCCGAATGCCCAGGTATGCTCGGGCAAGTAGTTGAACGTGGCGCCCGGTTGATACTGCGGATACGCGATCGCGTTGAACTGACTCCGGTACTTGGGGTTCATCCCGAGTGACCGGCTCTTGGTCCAGCTATAGGTCCCTCGCGTCGTGAACGGACCGACTGGTAACGTCCCTTGCAGCTCCCATCCCTGGTTTCGCACGCCGCCGATGTTCAAGAATTCGTTCTGGAAGAAATAGACGTAGTGGGCGGCGTCGGAGTAATTTCCGTAACAATTGGGGTCGCACGCTACATCCGTCCGAGCCGTGTCGACGATCAAGCTGGAGATGAGATTGTTGACGGTCTGATTGTATCGCGTCACGACGAGCGAGCCGTGCGTGCCGAAATACAGCTCGATTCCGCCTTCCCCACCCTTTTGATATTCTGGCTCGAGCTCCGGATTCCCGATTTGGACGTCGAATGGCTTGATGTAGGCACCCAGCGACGGCCATTGGTCGGGATACACCTCCGAGTGCAGGTGGGCGACCTTTTGGTCCGCCTGCGGCGGACGCGTCGATTGCCCGTAGCTTGCCCGTAACTTCGCGGTGATGGGTCCGACCTCTTGCGTATACGCGATGCCATACCGCGGTGCATAATTCGGCAGCGCGTCCGCACCGAAGCTCGGATTCCACTCGGCGCGCAGGCCGTACGTGAGGAAAACCCGGTCCTGGACCCCGACCTGGCTTTGCAGAAATGCGCCCGCGTTGTGATCCGCATTTCGCGTGATGTACGTGTAGCCCTGTAGGTTCCCCGTGAGCCGCTGGGGCGAGACGGACCACAGATCCGACAGCGTTTGCCACGCGTCACCGCCGACAATCACCGTCGCATTCACCATCGAAGTGAGCGGGAGACGCACCGTCGTGGCATATCGCTGCGAGCGACGGCGGTACCCGGTTTCCTGGAGTTGCTGCGCGGTGTCCGACACGCTCGAATGCGAGGGCGCCGTGCGGCGCTGTTCGACCCCCGAGACGTCGCTTCCAACGCCAACCTCATTCGACCACCACGACGTCGGCGCATAGACCGTGCTGAACCCGAGGGTTTGTCCCGTCAACGTGAAGTACGTCGGCGCGCGGACACCGTTGCTCAGCGATGGCGACTGTAACCCGATCTCGCGGAAGTTGACCCCGAGCTGCCCCGGGCTCGCATGCTCCACGGTCGTCGTGACATCGCGCCGCAGCGACACATCCGTGGTGATTCGCCCCGCGCTCGTGGCGAAGTCCAACCGTGCGCCTCCCGAGACTCCCAACCGCGACGTCTGCTTCGCGGGCGACCACGGTCCCATGTAGTTCCAAGACGTTCCGCCATTGTACGAGGCGTGCCCGTCGATCCCACTGACGTGCGCGCTGTAATCGTGCTGCGGTGTTCTGGCCGGGCTGAAGTTGTTCTCGACCCAACCGCTCTGCAAATTCAATTTGAGCTGCGGGTGGTTCGTCGTGCCGCGCTTCGTGAAGATCTGCATCACGCCGTTGATGGCGTTCGATCCATAGATCGTCGACGCTTGCGGACCGGTCAGAATTTCGACCCGCTCGATGGTGCGTGGATCGATCTGGCTGAGATACGCCGAATTGGCCATTTCGACCCCGTCGATGTACGTCTTGATCGTGTTCGTCAGCGGACCGAACGTCGCGCCATTGACACTTTCCGGTGTGAGCGCCGTGGCGCCGCGCGAGAACATCGTCACTTCGCCGTCCAGCGCGCTCCCGTTGGTCCCCTGGTTGAGGGAATACAGTCCAGGGACGTCGCCACGGAAGAGCTGGTCGATGTGCGTGATGCCACGCTGCTCGATCTCCTTCGCCGTAATCACGGTGATCGCGTTCGGCACCGCCTTGAGCTCCGTCGCGACCACGGTACCGGTCACGACGACTTGATCGAGCACGTTGGTGCTCCGCTGGAGGACGAACGCGTGGGTAGCCGTTTCCCCATCCACGACCGTAATCCGCGCCGTGAGCTTGCCATAGCCCAACAGACGGACCGAGACGCGGTGGTCACCGCCTTTGACGTTGGTCATGCGAAACGTCCCGTCGGCGGCCGTCGTGACTCCTTTCTGGCTGTCGTCGAGGAGCACCGCCGCGCCGCTCAACGGACGCTTCGTGTCGGCGTCGACGACGGTTCCCGTGATGATTCCCTCGGCGGCTGCCTCGTTCAATCGTCCCACGATCCCCAACTGCGTCGGGCCGTCGGCGATCACGCGTAGGCTCGTTCCCGCGAGCAGCCGAGTCAGTACGTTGTCGAGCGACTCGTCAGTGACTCGCAGAGTGACAGGCTGCGTATACGCGTCGAGCGCTTGTGCGTTGTACTGCACGAAGACTTTCGCACTAGCCGCGGCCACGTCGACCGCTTTACGCAGCGAGACGCCGCGCACGTTCATCGTCACTCGGCGCGACAGCAACGTATTGGAATCGGCGGGATGCGTCTCATTGACCGCCGTCTGTTGCGTCTGTGCCTTACCAATGCTTGGCGCGAGCGATGCAGCGGCCATCGCGGCGGCAATGGTCAAAACAGAACATGGGATCATCGACCAACCTCGGATTCGGACGTGGGTGGAATATTTTTGCGGAATCGTGGTTCCGGCTCCGCGCGAATGGGAGTGCGTTTCGGACGGATCGTGACGACGCCACGATCGACCGTGAGATCGGCTTCGAGAATGCGCTCGAGCGTGGTGAAGGCGACGGACGCCGATTGCGTGCTGAGCCGCAGGGTGAACTGTTGATGCGCGAGTGTCGTGTCGGTGCATTGGAACCGATATCCGTACCAACGCGTCAAAGTCGCCAGGACGTCGGTGAGGGGCGCTTCGCGGAAGATGAGCCGTTCTCCGTCCCAGGACGTGGTGGCGCTGTCTCCTGCGATCGCGACGGAGTCTGTGACGCGTGCGGACATTCCCGCGGTGAGCAGGACTGGTGTGGAGGCATCTGTGCTATCATGCGTTCGGTGGGCGATACTCACGCGTCCGCTCGTCACGCTCACGCGGGCTGCGTGGTCGTCATCGTATTGGCGCACGTTGAAGACGGTGCCGAGCACGCGGGTCTCGGCGTTGGAAGTGCGGACGATGAATGGTTGCGTTGCGGAGTGGACGTCGAAGCGTGCCTCGCCCGAGAGCCATAGTGTGCGTGACGTCGTGTTGAAACCAGGGGCGACGCGGAGTGTCGATCCCGGCGCGAGCTGCGCGACGCTGCCATCGAGGAGCGTGATCGTTGCTTGCTGACCGATCGGTGTGGTGTACGTTGCCCCTGCCGACGAAGCCGATGGGCTTCGCCATGAGGCGATACGCGGAAGAATCGCTATGGCCCCAACGAGCGCCACTAGACCGGCGATGCCGTTTCGGAGCATTGTTCGGCGCACCGGGATAAACATGCCCGGGATGCTACGCCCGGCGACAGCCCGCTCCCCGGCTAGAGCTGAGGAGTGAGGCACATTGCGGTCTGCATCGAGGCGCGCGTCGAGACGTGCCAGCCCCCGTGCGACATTGACCGTTGTCTCAGCGCCATCGCGTCGCCCGGCGCGCGCGACGGCCACCAGTATGGCATGGTCAGGCGACGCCGCGATCCACCGCTCCACCTGGGCGCGCTCGTCAGCGCTCGCGTCGTGGGCGAGGTATCGATCGAGGAGGGTGAACTCGATTGGATGGCGGGTGGCGCTCGGGATATCAGACATGATCATTCTGATGTCGCCGATCGGGGACGATCTCGGACAAACTTTTTTTTTGAGCCCTTCGACGGGCGGGGGCGCCGCTACTTCAGGAAGCTGCTGAGCCGAGCCCTGAGGGTGATCGCGGCGCGGGAGTGCTGCTTTTGGACGGCGGCGCTGGTCGATTCCAGGACGCGTGCGATTTCGTCCCAGCCGAGCTCGGCTTGCCATCGGAGCGAGAGGATCTCGCGTTGGCGTTCGGGGAGGTCCGCGATGGCGCGCCAGATGACCGTGTTGGTGTCGTGCTCGGTCGCGTCGGCGTCGGGCGCGCTCGGGGGGACGCCCATGCCCCAGTACTCACCGTCGGCGAGGACGGGAGGGGTTTGGCGGGCGTGGCGGTGCCATTGGCGAAACGTGGAAATCGCGCGGCGGCGGACGGCGCCGAAGAGGTACGCTTCGAGGGAGCCTTGCGGCGCGAGCGTGGCGCGGTGCGTCCAGAGTGAGGAGAACACGTCACCGACGACGTCTTCCGCGGAGTCTTGGCTGGAGACGTAGTGTAAGGCGAAGCGGACGAGCTTGGGGTAGGTCGCGGCGAAGAGCGTTTCGAGGGCGGCGCGAGCGGCGGTGTCGTCGTTGGAGCGGAGAGTGGTGGCGAGGGTATCGGTGGTCGCGGGCGCGTCGTGGTCGTCGATGCGCGGAGGACGGTACGGGCGCGCTTCATCGTCGCGATCAGCGGTCGCGAAGAGGTAGTCATAGAACGCGCTGGCGGGAGCTGCCATGGGTGCAAATACTCACCGGTGGCTGGAATGGCGCAAGAGGATGGCGCGGAAGATATCCGGAGATCTCTGAGTCATTTCGAATAGCGTTCATCGATCGAGTCTGTAGTCAGTGCGATCAAGCCGTGCACCGACGATATCGTCGACGACATCTAAGCGAAATGATGTTGATGATATGACAACCGAGATCTAACAGCGGCGAATAGTCGCGTTTCCCAAACAAGGTTGCGGAAGCAACGGAGGCCTAAAAAAACCTAATATATAATGTTTATTCGTTGCTTTTCTACAAAATACCTAATATATTAGGTTTAATGCTCCCTTTATCCCTGATCGGCGATGAGATCGCGGCGAAGCGTAGGGCGTTGAACATGACCCAGCGCGAACTCGCCGCAAAAGCCAGCATCGGGCTTTCCACACTCGATGCATTGGAGAATGGCCGTTTGGGAGAACTGGGCTATTCGAAAATCACGAACGTCCTTTCCGCTCTCGGACTCGAACTGCAGCTGCAGCAAGCAAGTACGCGCCGGCCAACACTTGACGAGCTATTGGAAGAGGAACGCGATGATAAAAGTCTGGACCGACGCCGCTGAGGCGGGATTTCTCGATCGTCACACGCCGCGCGGTAGCACTTTCGTCTATCAGCCAGGCATTGAACGCGCGCGTGCTGTATCCGTGACCATGCCGGTGCGCCTTCCCTCCTGGGATGTACCATTCGGCCTTCCACCGATCTTCGAGATGAACCTCCCGGAGGGAGTGCTCCGCGAACGACTGCGTCTCGCATTCGCCAAGGCGACTGGGACGTTTGATGAGTTTGATTTGCTGGGGATCGTGGGACGTTCACAGGTGGGACGCATTCGCTATACCGGCCAGCAGGAGCAGCTCCAGGAGGACGTCCCTTTTCAATCGGTGGATGAAATTCTCGAACGGCGGCGCGATGGCGACTTATTTCGTTACCTCATCGAAAAGTTCGCCTCGTTCTCGGGAATCAGTGGCGTGCAACCCAAGGTCCTCGTGCGGGACGAAGCAGCCTCGGCCGCACTCGGCAACGCCCATCACCGGCCTTCGCAGAGTTACCGTGGGGCAACGCACATCGTGAAATTTTGGGAGCAGAACGCATACCCGCAACTTGCGGCCAATGAATTCTTTTGTCTGTCGGTCGCCGAAAAATCCGGACTCGAAGTTCCGCCCTATCGGTTATCTGAGGATGCGATGGCGCTCGTCATTGACCGCTTCGATCTTCGTCCCGACGGGACGTATCGCGGATTCGAGGATTTCTGCGTGCTCAATGCGCGCCGCACGGATCAGAAATACAGTGGTAGCTATGAAACGTCGATCATCAAGCGATTCACGGAGTTTGCGAACTCTCGGCATGTGGGTGAAGATCTTGAGAGGCTGTTCACGCTCATCGTCATCAACTGCGCACTGCGGAATGGGGATGCGCACCTGAAGAATTTTGGGATTGTCTATGACGATGTGGAGGGGGAAGCGAGGCTTGCGCCTGTTTATGATCTCGTCACGACTTCAGTCTATCTACCGAAGGACAGCATGGCGTTGACGCTCTATGGTACGACGAGGTGGCCTGGGGTGAAAGAGCTGCAGCGGCTCGGGGAGACACGAATGGGTGGTACGCCGAGCCGTGTGCGCGAGATTCTCGAACGGGTGAGTGATGGGATGGCGGAGACGGCGAAGGAGCTTCGGGTGTATGTGAGAAAGCATCCAGCGTTCAAGGACGTCGGCAACCGGATGCTGCACGAGTGGAAGGAAGGTGTTGCGCTGTCGCTTGGCGGGGCGTGAGACATCATTTTCTGAAACTCAGTGCTTCAGCGAGGATTCAAGGGTGGGAACGAAGATCTGCCCGAAACGATTTGCAAGCCATCACTCACATTTCCAAGCAAAAGCTCCTTCCTAGTATCCAATTGCCACGGCACACCGTGACTTTGTTCACCATGACTGCTATTTTTTCCGCGAATCATATTCGTGGAGAACTCGCATGCGTGCTTCCCTGATCGTCGTAAGTACGGTGGCGTTTTTTTGCTCGACCAAGATTATCGCACAGGTTCCGGGATCGCGATGGCGAAACATCCCGGACGACACGAGTTTTTCGGGACTTTCCATGGATACCAAATCGGTGAAGCCTGGCCCGAAAGCCACGACCGCGGTGTGGATCCGATCCGAGCGCATTACGGACGATACTCTTAACGATGGCACGAAGTACCGTAAGTCGCTGACACGCTATGCGATCGAGTGCACCAGTGGAAAGTTTGATACACTCGAAGCTGTGTACTACGATTCCGATGGAAATGCTGTTAAGTCAGTCGACTTGAACGATTTTCCGCTCAGGCTCAAGTCTCCAGTTCCGGATTCAGTCGGAGAAGTTATCGTTGAGTCGGTCTGCAGGATCTTGAAGAAATCGTAGTCGCAAGCGTACACTCTGACACTTCGTCATTATGGGACGTGTTGAACACGCGAAAAATGCGCTAATGAATCGGATTTGAGAAACGGTCGCGATTAAGCTGTGGACTACAGCGCCTCAAATGCGCATCACAGAACTTGGTGCAATCGCTGCGACCAATTCGGCGTAGAAATCCGGGGATAAGCTTCGAGCATTTATTATGGATGAAATGCGTCAAACGATGCGTCTCCCTTTGACATTGGAGACACGATTCTGAACGGACCGCTGGTTCGTGGCTCACCACGTCCGGGAACTTGCCACCACGATCCGAATTCCAATCGCCACAATGTCCATCGGGCGCGCGCGCCGTTGATACTCATCTCCGTTTCCGGGTGCGCGCAGAGCTCGTCTTATTGCAGAGTAGAGCCACAAAGTATGGCCATACTTGCGGTATGAATGACGAGCACCGTTCTAAGTGAAAACCACTTAACACGCTGTCGTCATCGGCATTGAACTTACATCGTTATGTCAACCTATCCGGATGAGAGGATTTGAACCTGCGACCCCCTGAACCCCATACGACCTTGGGGGGAGGGCATAAACCTACAAAATGTCGGTCTTCATAGGGAAACCGGGCGTCGGCGCCGTGGTTCCCTTCTTCAAATGTCGGACTTTGCCGGTAGAAACTCTGGAAGAAACTCTGGAACCCTATTGTCCCGTTTTTCCGAGCACTTCTTATTCACTACTTATGCTCGTCATCAAGTAGAACGAGCCTTTCCAGTTCGAACACGAAGTTCTTAAAATCTCCTTACCGCAGAGTAGTGCGGTTCGAATGTTGCTTTGCGAGCATTGGTTTATGTCTGCTCTCATAGAAATCCAGCGTCAAGGTGCTGGTGGAGGCTAAAATGCCTCGAACTAGTGTGGAACCTCTGGAAGTAACTCAGTCGCTCAGTCTATCCGTGGGCCAGGCTCGCCTCTAGCTCGCGCCATGCCACGCTCAATCGCAGCAATTGACGACATAACAACCCAACGGGGCGATGAGAACTCCATTGCGACGCGACTGAGCATATGCCTAGAAACTTTTGCCCAATCTTGTGTACTGACCCAGTGAAAAGCTGCTCAGGTGTTATTCCCCTTAAATTTGGAGAAACATCTGATGAGTGCCCTGATGGACGAAGACATCAAACGCTGGACAGCGAAGCGGAAGAGCGCGCTGGTCTTGGAGATTATCCAAGGCAAGACCACCGTGGCCGAAGCGAGTCGCGCTTATGACCTTCCGCCCTCGGAGATCGAATCGTGGGTGGACGACGGGAGGCAAGGGCTGGAAAACGCGTTGCGTGCCAAGCCGCTCGACGTCCGGGAGCAGTACGAGCGCCAGCTCAAAGAGCTCCAGCTCAAAGAGCTCCAGGAAGCGTATGGCGAAGCCATGCTGGAGTTGCGTGCTCGAAAAAAATTGGAGTCCCTGTTGGGCGAGGACGGCAAATGATCGAGACGATCCGCCAGGGACTGCAAGCCGACGGCTATCCCGTCTCGATCCAACAACTGTGTCGGTGGTTCGACGTGCCCCGCCGCACGGTGTATTACAAAGCGACGAAAGCCGCACCCTGCGTCGATGCGCGCTTCGTCGAGCCCATCAAAGCCTTGATTGAGCAAGAGCCGTCGTTCGGGTATCGCACACTGGCGCACCTGCTGGACTTCAACAAGAACACCGTCCAGCGGATCTGTCAGCTGAAAGGCTGGCAGGTGAAGAAACGTCCCGTGGGCTTCCGACCGCGCATCGAAGCGAAACCTTCCGTCGCTGGAGCTCCCAATACCCGCTGGGCCACCGATCTCTGTCGTGTCTGGACTGGACGCGATGGGTGGGCAACACTGGCGCTGGTGATCGATTGTCATACCCGCGAGTTACTGGGCTGGCACCTCGCACGCAGTGGCAAAGCGACCACTGCCAGCGCGGCCCTGGAGCACGCGTTGATCGCGCGCTTCGGCACATTGGGCCGTGTTCCGACGTCGTTCCTGCTTCGCTCTGACAACGGGTTGGTCTTCACGAGTCGGCGCTATACGGCACTCGTGCGCAGCTATGGTTTACAGCAAGAGTTCATCACCCCGCACTGCCCCGAACAAAACGGGATGGTCGAGCGCGTCATTCGCACGATCAAAGAGCAATGCGTGCATCGGCATCGCTTCGAAACGCTGCAGCACGCGAGCCGTGTGCTCGCCGATTGGATCCAGTTTTACAACACCCGTCGCCCGCACCAGGCGTTGGCGATGAAAACGCCTGCGGAGGCGTATAAATTAGCCGCATAACCTGAGCAGAAACCGCTGGGTCAGTACACTTGCTCGATGGCTACTTTGATATGTAATGGATAGTCAGCATCCTCTTCGTGGAAAGATGCATCGTATCCTCTTTCAAGTGCTATCTGACAAAAGACTTCTACATCAATTACCACGAGTATTACGATATTCCCTTGGATAAAATCCCAGAGATGATCTCGATTCATGATGCTTAGAATGAACGGAAGATACGGAGCCCATGAGCGATCCGTTTTCGCCTGATTGAGTAGGAACACCCACGGAGCCGTGCTACCTATTGATTTGAATATAGGATCCAGATTTGGGTTCCTCGCATTTTTCGTCGCGACTGCATAGTACAATCCGTGTTCTGGCTGACAGATCGCACACCCATTTTCAACAGCAGCAATGATACAGTCATTGAGTTCCTTCGTATAAGTGTGCTCAGGAATATCATAGGTTTCTCGACGGACCTCTCTAAAACCACGAAACTCTTTAACTGCGTCCTTTTCGTAGAACGTCTGTATCTTGCCAAGATTACGCAGTTGTCGTTTACCCCTTCGATCAACTTTTCTCGACGATTTCACTTCAATTAGATGGGGATCTGGCTCACCCATCAAACAGAGGTCTCCGTGCCTGATTGTGTTCGTTAGATCAACTAACAGGGCGGGAACATTTTGCTCTAGAGCCAACTCAAGCGCGGCCAATTCGCTACTAAGACCTTGCTTGTCAATGATAAATCCTGCTTGCTGCTTCGCATTCGTGCTTTCCGTACTGAAAAAAGTGTGCTTCAGAGCGAATTTGTCCATGTATAGAAAGGCGATTGAATCACCGAAGCAGCGCCATATGTATGCGCACTTTCGAAACCCGTCGATTCGCCGTCGCAGATAAACCAACCGCCCCTTAGTAGTTTCATTTGGCAGTTTCTCTACAATCTCTAATTCCGATTTTAACTCTCTAATCTTTACTTCTGCGTTAGCTATCTCCATTAACAGCAACATTTGGAGATTATATAGCGTTGCGAGATCTCCTGGATCATTACGCAATAGTTCCAACAGTGCATGCGCTTTTACGAAAGAGCGCTTTCGGTATCCTATCATAGCGGAGGAACTTTGGCGTCTCCCACATTCAAATCTGATATCAAGCTGATGTGGATGGAGTGTAAATCTATCTGCTGTTGCTGCTGATTGGTAAATTCCAGAAGAGCGCGGTCGGCGAATCAACGTGCCGTCAGCCGCGCTTCAATGCGAGACTGTACGCGAAGACAAACCCTATCAGCTCAGGCACTCATCGCGTAATCGCCAGGTTGATAGCTCTGTGCTCACGATGCTTCTAGAACGCAAGAGGATTTTAAAGACCAAGGCTATTCGACAACAGTATTCTGTTACGGAAGTTGCCAAGATACTGAGGGTATCCTATAGGGTCTGACTTCGTTCGTAAATTGGGAGAGACAGTCCAGGCAATTGCTCGCTTTCTTGGCACCTCGCACGAGCGGATTTTACCGCAAATGTCTCTATTGCAAAACACTAGACGGCGTGCCAAAAGAGTAAAGTCTTGCATATTTAAATTCTTCATAGCAGTGAGACAGTGCAAACGTCTAAGAATTCAGAATAATGCCCTATATGAGACCTCTAGCGCCTTTTCAGAAATGCTTTGATTGCTCTCGAAATTGCGGCTTGTGCGCGATACGTATATCGAGGCTCGCTAGGGTGGATCCCTTTTTCTCGAAGTTGCTTGAGTAGCCTATCACGCTCAAGCGCCGGAATGCCCGTCTTGTCACAAAGCTCATCAAATTGACTTGATATTCCGACCATGGCAATCACTTCGCTTCCGCGAAGTGGTGCATTCAAGACAATTTCTGCTTGAGAAGCGCGGAAATGAAATAGTGCCTCTGCATTTACTCCATTTCTCCGCCGAAAATCCTCCGCCGCAGATATGAAATCTTGAGATTGCCATAAGGACTCAAAGTTGACAACAACTTCATCGATATTAGGCTTGTGACAGAATATGGCAACATGTTTTGCGTCTTCACGGACGAGTCCTTTAAATAGTTCCGCAAAAGATAGGTCTGTAGTCCAACTAGTTACTCCCTCCTCCTTTCGATTATCGTTTAAGAAAATATCGACGTATTCTCCGGTGATGATAAAACGCTTTCGATAGCACATTTCGGGTGCGTGACGAAATTCAGAAGGAAGACTGCGAGCCGCTTGCTGAAGTGTTTTGCCTAAGGAAAGACGAAGATTTTGATTTTCTCGCCATCCTTTCTGCCAGCTTCCGAGTGCTTCAAGCAATTCGTCTGAGAAATAATCCATATGTGGATGATTAAAGTGGACTGCTGATTTCATCGTGAGCGAGCGCAACTAGGCTCATTCTCTAAAGCATCTCTAATCGACCAAGGATTTTTGACATGGGGAACTAAAGCCTGATTGGAATCGACACCTGTGGCTGAACGGGTATTAGTATCGACGGATATGCAGCTAGAACCTCACTGTACAAATCGACATGCTTTGAGGCTTCCAGAGAAATCACTAAAGCATAAGGAATTTTATCAGTACTGGTCAACACGCCACCTCCTTCGCGCGCAACATAATGCACATCGAAAACCGGTTCGTGCAAACTGGTACCGCGCATCTTGCGGCTTGCATGCAACACAGTTTCCCACTTTCCTTTTTCCGCTCGTAGGTCCATTTCACTCAAATAGGCGCTACCGTCAAAGAAAGTTTTAGTCTTAGAGTTAGGCTTTCCTTCGTTTTTCTTTTCGGCATGCGGACGAAAGATCACTTCTAGCCCCGCACGAGTATATGCTACCGCGTCTTGTGGATCGACTCGTGAAGCGAAACAGAATGTTGCACGTAATGTCACGTCACCTGTAATTCCTGCAAGTGGCATTGGGATTTTTGCGCGCAGGTATTTCCCTGACTTTAGTTCACCTTGATAGAGAATTCTGGCAACGCCGGGAGGACTGGTGATTATGGCTTCAAGATCGTCAGGAACCTTTCCCCAACCTACCTCAGCAATAGGATGATTCCCCTGATCTGCAGCATGGACGAGCAATGCTTTGATAGCCAGCGGGCTAATCGACGCGCCTAGCACTGCTCGAATCCCCACAGCACTCCGCATCACGTAAGGTGCCGCGAAACTGGTGCCAAGCTGCGGAGCTAAGGCAGGGGTAACCCCCTCAGCGATAACATGAAAGTACTCGGTGCCGTCGCCTCCGAATCCAACTACATCGGGTTTGACGACTCCGGGTCTTCGCCCAGGTCCAAAGGCACTGTACGGGGCTTTTCGCCACGCAGAGGAAGTTGAAGTTGCGGCACCCACAGCACACGCATTCACACAATCTGCGGGGACTTGGATCCGCGCATTTCCTGTAGCACGATCCATTTCCCCATTATTACCTATAGCCACAGTCAAAAATGTATTTCCGTCACTGAGAATGTCATCAATTACAGAGGTCCACGCATGAACATCTGAATCCTGAACTGACCATGCGGGGCCGAGACTGAGATTTACAAATTCGTATTGTCTAGAAAGGAGCACTTCTTCAACAAGTCCTAATGTCCGATATAATTCAAAGGGGTCATCTTGCTCAGTATCTTGATCGATAACACGCAAGTGATCTGCGAATGCGTAAGGACGCTGGGCAACACCATTTGGTGGAATTGGTCCGAATAAAAAAGCTGATGTCACTGCTAACCCATGACCCGGACCATCTGGATTGTCCAATGCGGTTTCATTCATTCTCTTGTATGAGCGCACCCAAGCCCCCAATGGATGCTTACTAGGAAGGCCACCATCGAGAATGGCGACTCTTGGTTCGGAAGACAACGGCTGAGCCTGCGGTAGTTGACAGGAAACAGTAGCGGCGCCAGTCCGCATGACCGGTCTGAAGCCACGCAGGCGTGGCATAGGTTGAATGACACGGATTAGCGAGAAATCCGCTAATTGTCGCACACGGTCGAGGTTGCCCTCGACAGGCAAAAACCAGAGATTCCCCGCTTCAAAACTAAGTTGAGCATGCAAGCGAACGTCGAGACTTTCTGCGAACTCTCGAAACTGTTCTCGGACTACATCTCCAAGGGATCCTGGCAATAAATGAATCCCTACCTCGAATACATTATTCGCAAGGGTGTCGGAAATCTTTAGCCGGTCCGCTGCTAAAAAGGGCGCGAGGCGTTCCACATGGGTTGCATCCAGAGTTGCAGCCAGTGGGTCAGCATCTGGTAACAGTGTTGCCATCCACGCCTGTAGGTCATGAAACGCATGCCGCTCTCCCGCGATGAATAATTCAGCCGTCGTGACCTCCACAGGATCACTTTTCTTACTCCATTTAGTGGGTGTTAATCGGACCGCGCGACTGCCAACAGATGACAAGTTTGCGTGGCGCAAGAGTCGATCAGGAAAAAAAGACTTCGCCATAAAACTCGGATTCATTGCAAGTCGAGCAACGGCGTAGTCGGCAGGGCATGCTTGCTCTGACAAGTTGTCTATTGCTGTAACCAATCCCTGAAGTTGCGGCAGCAGTCGTTGCTGAGTTTCAGCAACCGTATACACAATTGCTTTCTGTGGGTTTTTCTTTGGCGGAGGGACTTGAGCAGTCAGCAACTCACCGCGTCCGATCAGGAAATTGGTCATTCAGTAGCCTCGCCTTTGTTCGGGTTTTCGAGATTACGCTGGTGCTTCCGAATTGTGTCCCTGCTCAGGCCAGTCAATTCTGAGATCCTATGCTGGGATAACCGGCTATCCTTTGCAAGCGAAACTGCCAATGTGATGAGAGCCTGTTTGTCTGCAGGCATTGGCTTCTCACTTATCCATTGCTCTAGAATCTCAGTACTGGACACGTTACCAAGCGCGAGACCTCGGCGCGCGCGTCTAATCGCCCGTTCGACATCACTGAGCGACGAACCGCTAAAGATCACACCCAAGGCTGGCATTAGCGGAACAAACAAGCCCCTGTCTTCGCCAGAAAACCGCTCTATCGCGTCAAGAATTTCTGGCGGCCCAGGCATAACGAATTCCACCACGAGGTCGAACCGACGCCAGAGCGCCGAGTCAATCAATTCTCGGTGATTAGTGGCCGCCAGTAGTAAACTTTGCGCCGGCCATTCATCGACTTCCTGCATGATGACTGTCACAAGACGTTTCAATTCTCCAACATCTGCTTCGTCACTGCGGCGCTTGGCGATCGCGTCTATTTCATCCAAGAGCAAAACACATGGAGTGCTTCTGGCATAGTCAAAAGCAGAGCGCACATTTGCGCCACTACGTCCAAGATAGCTGCTGATAACCGCGGCTAAATCCAGAATGCGTAGAGGAATCCCTAATTGAGCGGCTATCCACCGAGCTGTCATAGTCTTCCCGACACCGGGCGGGCCCACGAAAATTGCGGACCGGGTTGGCTCCAATCCACGCGCTGCAAGTCGAGCGGTTTGCATTCGTTCAGAAACCAGCTGCTCCAGAATCGTGCGTGTGGCACGAGGCAAAATCGGCGTCTCGGTCACATCAGTCTTCCGATCAGCGCGAAGAAGCGACAAGCGCGAGTTTTGATCCTCAGGCCCAGCCACGATTTCATTCCCCTTCGCTCCGGTCTCCCGAAGCGGAGAAAATTCTCGTTCAGGTCGAATACGAAGATAAGACTCGAGTTCGACCGCAATATTCGGATGACTCTTGCGATACTTCCGGACAAGTCGCGCCGCAAATAGCCGGACGTCGGAGGATTTATCTTCCAAGGCAAGCCGGGTTATCTGGACTAAATCTTTTGAAATATCTGAAAATTCGTCCATGAATCCCGTAAGTTGTTTAATTACAATAAGATGTGATCGTCTTATAGTGGACTAATTTACAGGAAAATCTGATACTAGCAATAGGATTTTGTTCCTTGGACCTCTGATTTATCTACTATCGCCGAATCCACGTCCCCCCGGCCGCGCGTCTGTAAACGCAATTGGGATTGCCCCCGTATTGTGCCACTGAGGCGAGTGACGGAGTTCGAGGTCTCGCAGACGAATACTAAGCGCTCGCATTGGCGGGTGTCCCGCTAGCCGCCGTAATACCTCGGCCACCATCAGTGCGCCTGCTGCGGCTCCAACGTATGGAACCCCAACTGCCAAGCCTGCGAGACGGACGATTCCGCATGCATCGAGCCCGCTAGCCTCGCAAAGACTTTGGAGACGTGCATCGTTCATTGCGCGCTCGATCCGAATTACATTTCGGCTTTCCGCCTGCCGCCAGCGTTCAAGATCGTCGTCAGAAAATGGTGAAGCGTGTAGAACTATTTCATCAAAATCCAACACACTGGCACCCAGTCCCATATCCAAAAGCTGTGCAGGGCCTTTTGATGTAGCTATAGCTACAGCGATTTCTTCTCGGGACCGAGGTGAGTCCACTCCAACAAGCACCAGCGACGGATCATCTGACCGCCAATGATCGTGAGCTTGAAACCGCCGCTCGATCATTCGGGTACGAAATCCTCGCGCTTCAAGCCAAGAAGCGACACTTCGTGCCTTTGAGAAAGACAACGCTCCTGCGTCAATCAGAAGACAGGTACTAAGATTCTCGGCTGCCACGATATCACGGTCGTGGAGTACAAACTCGACTTCAGCTGGCGAACGGTATGGCAACGAAGCAAGGGCCCACAGGTAAGCTTGGCCTAGGTGACCCAAGCCGATTACCGAAAGACTCGAAGGAAGATATTTGACCTCGGGTCCATCAGCTGCGGTCCGCCAGTCTGCAACGAACTCAGGCTCCCAAAGAGAAATTCCCAACTGACGCTGACCGGCTTCGGCATGTAACCGCAAACAAGCGGCAAATACCTCAGAGACGGCGAGCGCGGCTCCAAAGATACCCGCGAGCGGTACTGTTGAAAAATCATTCAACACGGCGTCATCGCCGGCTGGAATCACGGCGGCCTTCCATCCTTGCACCTGAACACGAACAGCAATCGCAGTATTTAGAGGGTAATGACCGTCCCTTCCTAGCAAGATCGTCGGTAGACCTTCTTGTGAGCCTACCTGTAACTCCCCTCCCCAGGACGTGACTGCGTCGGCCAGCAGACGCTCATTCGCCAAGGGCGTACACACTTGCGCGTTGCCAAGCCCGATCACCTTTACTCCACCCAAAAATGTACGCCCTGCAGCATTTACGATCGTCAACAGCGCTGCTTGAAATACGGCCGAGGTATGCACAGATGCACTTACAATTACTTGCAGTTGCAAGTGATGCAAATAGTCTTCAGCGTCGTGGATATTATAATCCCCTGTCTGTTCCGCAATGATCCGGCTCGCGCGGTGAATGTGTTGGATGTCCGGAGTTGTCATAACATTGTGCGGAGAAAAATGCTTGTTACCTCAGCACCGCTATGATTCTTCCACCGACGTCCGCCAAGATATTCGTAGAATCCAATCTCTGTGTCCACGAGAGGGGTTTGAGCGTATCGGGGAAGAATTAAAGCCAGGTGTCCTGCCTGCGCGATCATCGGGTGTTCACTATCGATGGAGCTCTGGTACGCTCGATTGGGGTGCGTGTGTATATCGGCCACTACTTGCATTCCTCGTTCTCCGCAGATCCGCCAAAGGGCGCCATAAGCACTGCCAGGGAATAAAATGGCACCCGCAACCAACGCAGTCGGAGCTAAGTCATCATAGTAGACGACGTCTAGCACTTCTCCACGGCCATTCAACGAGCGGCCGAGCAAAAATGCGCCGCTTTCGCGTTCGCCGGCACCACGCCGAGCGAGCTCTTCGACAATTTTTGTCCAGAGTGCGGTACGACAGCGTAAGCGATGTTTAGGCGCCAGCCACGCCAGTATATGAGCGCGAATGTAGGAGATCATGAAGATGCGTGAGATAACGGGTAATCGTAAACGCCGGCGTCCATGCCATGCGCGGATGCTTTTGCAGCCACTCGGGATGAGTGCTTAAAGCGTGGCGATCCAGGGGCGTGTAAAGAAAGCGCCCGCCTTCCCAATCGGTTCTAAAAACCAGGCCGACATGGTCAAGTCCTGTTGGCCGTCGCGATAACACTAAATCCTGATGCGTCTCGATATCCCACACGACCGCGATTGGGGCCTGATGGGGATACATCGTACACTCGAAGCGAAATACATACTCTGATGGTGATTCTGCGCGTTCCGCGGCCGAAACGGCGATCCAAATGTGTGGAGACGTCCATCGAAGTTCACGCCACCAACCCATGTCGATTCCGTAGCTGAAGTCCGGGGCACGCAGGTGCTCAGCGAGCACCCGCGCGTCCGGCGCCAACTCTGATAGATTGATCACCTCACTTAACAAGTCGTCTGTCGTCATACTTATCCCTGCGGTCGATCTTTCGGCACTAACTCAAGGGCAAGTTCGCACCGACGTTCCCGCACTAGTGATCCGATATGTAAATTCGGCGGCAACGGCTCCGTAGTGCCCGATACCTGCATCACTAAATCATGGGCGTCGTGTTCAACATTGAACCCATGCGAACCTACCGCCCATTGCCAAACTCGATGTACCGTGCTCGCTGGCGAGAACTCGTGCGTAAGGGTTCTCCCATTATACACGATCGATGTTTTCACTCGATGGCAGCGATGCAAATGCACACGCCCGCGTTGCTTACCACCAAGAAGCTCTAATACGACTACAGTTGTTGCCGTGTGTTCATCTGCGTCTTCGAGTGACACCAGAAATTCGACCAGGTCGTTTCGGCTATGCTGCCGCCCCAACACCTCTAGTGCTGACGCTATTGTCGCCGACGGATCCACATTCGCTGTCAGCGTTCCTGCCTCTCCTTCTACTGTAATGAACAACGTTTGCTTCCCACCTTTTTCTCCCACGTCTGCCGAGTTGCTCACACCTGTCTCCTACCGCGTTGGCGGCGAAATCCGATTGCGTATACCCGGATTATACGTTATGATATAGTTAAATCACGTTAAAAAGGCGCTCCGGTCGCGCTATATAAAATATATACCATTTAATATAGTCCTGTCAATGCCCAATCCATCGACGTTCGGCCAACGCCTCAAAATCGCGCGCGAAGAGCGCGAGTGGACGCAGGCTCAAATTGCGGAACGCTCCGGCGTACCCGCGATGATGATCTCCCACTATGAGACAGGAGTTCGTGCAAACCCCTCCCTAGCCACCCTGAAGGCCATCGCGGACGCTTTGAATGTTTCCATCGAATGGTTGCTCGGGCGGACTGAGGATCGGACTCCAGTGGCAGGGCCATTGGCTGCCTTATTTCGGTCAGCCTCACAGCAATCAGGTGAGCGGTTGGAAGCCATCAAGTCGGTCCTCGAGTCTTTGACCAGAGATACCTATACCTCGGGGGAGAATAAGGACAAAGGCGATTGATGCCGGCTTTCTAATCGTGATCGAGCCCGCCAAGCGGCTGAGTTTCTACTCGCCCGACACCTATTGGAGTCTTTACCGGTAGATGCGAAGCAATCGTACCTGCCTGGGCAATCCCGTTGCGTCTAATCGTCACATTTTCTTGCTTTTTCACTTGACATTCACGATACTTCTAGTAGTAGTCCGCATTAGTGAAATTTTTCACAAGCGAGATACGCTCAAATCTGTATGGATATTCCGCTCAAACGCGAGTTCAATTATTTCCTCGCAAATCACGAACAATTAGTCGCCCAATACAACGGGAAATTCGTTGTCATTAAGGGGGAAGAAGTCCTTGCGGCCTATGATGATCAGGAAACTGCCATTGCAGAGACTGTAAAGACACACTTGTTAGGGACTTTTCTTGTGCAGAAAGTCGAGCCTGGCAATCGAGCGTACACCCAGACGTTTCATTCGCGAGTTTCCTTCCGTCGTTCGGCGTAATCCATGGCCCAGGAAGATGGGCAGTTCCATTGTCTGACGTATACATCTAAAGGCGGCTTACTTCGAGAAATCGTTGGTCAGTTTGAAATCAGCAATGCGGTCTTGTCGACTCCCGCAACTGGTGGAACTGCCTCCGTAGTTTCAACATTTACGGGAATTTGGGATACGGGAGCGACCAACTCCGCCATTAGCCAAAAAGTTGTTGATGCCTTAGGCCTGCAACCAATCACGGCAACGCAAGTTCAAACAGCAGATGGACTGACCCTGAAACCGGTCTATCTTGTAAACATTGGCATTCTTAATGGTCCAACCATTGAGAGTGTCCGTGTAACGCTAGCAGATCTTGGGTATATCGACGCCCTCATAGGCATGGATATTATTACGCTGGGCGATTTCTCGATTACAAATAAAGGCGGCCAGACGGTTTTTTCTTTCCGTATTCCATCGCAACACACGATCGATTACGTGAAAGAAGCCAAAGACAGCAAGTCATGAATCACCCTAACTTGTACCACAGCGGCGGCAGGTCACCGTGCGCACCGAATGCGGAGCCGTCGAAGATAGATATGTACTGACCCAGTGAAAAGCTGCTCAGGTGTTATTCCCCTTAAATTTGGAGAAACATCTGATGAGTGCCCTGATGGACGAAGACATCAAACGCTGGACAGCGAAGCGGAAGAGCGCGCTGGTCTTGGAGATTATCCAAGGCAAGACCACCGTGGCCGAAGCGAGTCGCGCTTATGACCTTCCGCCCTCGGAGATCGAATCGTGGGTGGACGACGGGAGGCAAGGGCTGGAAAACGCGTTGCGTGCCAAGCCGCTCGACGTCCGGGAGCAGTACGAGCGCCAGCTCAAAGAGCTCCAGCTCAAAGAGCTCCAGGAAGCGTATGGCGAAGCCATGCTGGAGTTGCGTGCTCGAAAAAAATTGGAGTCCCTGTTGGGCGAGGACGGCAAATGATCGAGACGATCCGCCAGGGACTGCAAGCCGACGGCTATCCCGTCTCGATCCAACAACTGTGTCGGTGGTTCGACGTGCCCCGCCGCACGGTGTATTACAAAGCGACGAAAGCCGCACCCTGCGTCGATGCGCGCTTCGTCGAGCCCATCAAAGCCTTGATTGAGCAAGAGCCGTCGTTCGGGTATCGCACACTGGCGCACCTGCTGGACTTCAACAAGAACACCGTCCAGCGGATCTGTCAGCTGAAAGGCTGGCAGGTGAAGAAACGTCCCGTGGGCTTCCGACCGCGCATCGAAGCGAAACCTTCCGTCGCTGGAGCTCCCAATACCCGCTGGGCCACCGATCTCTGTCGTGTCTGGACTGGACGCGATGGGTGGGCAACACTGGCGCTGGTGATCGATTGTCATACCCGCGAGTTACTGGGCTGGCACCTCGCACGCAGTGGCAAAGCGACCACTGCCAGCGCGGCCCTGGAGCACGCGTTGATCGCGCGCTTCGGCACATTGGGCCGTGTTCCGACGTCGTTCCTGCTTCGCTCTGACAACGGGTTGGTCTTCACGAGTCGGCGCTATACGGCACTCGTGCGCAGCTATGGTTTACAGCAAGAGTTCATCACCCCGCACTGCCCCGAACAAAACGGGATGGTCGAGCGCGTCATTCGCACGATCAAAGAGCAATGCGTGCATCGGCATCGCTTCGAAACGCTGCAGCACGCGAGCCGTGTGCTCGCCGATTGGATCCAGTTTTACAACACCCGTCGCCCGCACCAGGCGTTGGCGATGAAAACGCCTGCGGAGGCGTATAAATTAGCCGCATAACCTGAGCAGAAACCGCTGGGTCAGTACAGATATGCATACGAATATCTATACGTCGGAGCTGTCTTAATAGGATGTATTGAACCAGAGTGGAATTCGACGGTACACGAGCGAAAAACTTTATCGCGCCGGTGACCACCGTTCGCACGTAATGAGCTAATTATCGAGCTCGCCCCCCCCCCACTGGGAGACCAACGCTGGCGGTGTCAACGCCAAGTAGGCGGGCCTCCCAGAAACGAGACCAAACAGCGTGCGATCTTCACAGCCGTCGGTGGTTCGGAATGAAGTGTCCCCCGGCGACGGATGCCGCAAACGTGGCTGGGGTTTGATACGCTAATCCCTTGTGGGGACGGATGAAGTTGTAGTCTTGTCGCCAGAGATTCAAGAGGCCTTGGGCTTCTGCGAGACTGGCAAACCAATGTTGCGATAAACACTCACGTCTCAGGCTCCCGTTAAAGGCCTCGACGACGCAATTATCCACCGGTTTCACCGGACGACTAAAGTCTAAGCGGACCTGGTGTTCATACGCCCACTGATCCAACGCATGTGAGGTAAACTCGGTGCCATTGTCGACTTGAATCACGGGCGCGCCACCGCCGCGCTCCCGACGCACCGTGGTCAGAATGCGCGCCACATCTTCGCCGCGAAACGTCGGCTGTGCAACCAAGGTTAAGCACTCGCGCGTATGCACGTCGACCAGCGTGAAGATCCGAATCTTCTGGCCTGTCGAGAGCACGTCGTGCATGAAGTCCATCGCCCACCGTTCATTCGCCGTGATCGTCACGTCGCGCACCGGTCGCGTGACGGCCATCTTGCGACGACGCGGCCGTTTGCGCGTCAGACTCAGCTGTTCCTCTCGATACAGGCGGAGCACGCGTTTGTGATTGACGGTCCACCCTTCGCGCTTCAGCAAGACATGCAGCCGCTGATAGCCGAAGCTGAGCCGGTCTTTCGCCAATTCGCGCAGCCGCTGCCGTAAGGGCGCTTGCGACGCGCGTTTGCTGCGATACGTCAGTAACGCCCGATTGACCTGCACGGCCCGACACGCGCGGCGCTGGGTGAGCTGATACGCCTCTTGCGCCCAGCTCACCATCTCGCGCCGTGCGGTCGGGCTCACCATTTTTTTTTGAGCGCTTCTCGGAGAATGGTCTTGTCTAAGCTCAACTCCGCCACAAGCTGCTTGAGTTTCCGATTCTCATCGCGCAACGACTTGAGCTCGCGCACGTCACTGACATCGAGTCCGGTAAACTTCTTCTTCCAACGGTAGAATGTCTGCTCCGTCACACCCAGCTTCCGGCAAATCTCGGCCACGCCTACGCCACTTTCGGCCTGACGAATAGCGTGCACAATTTGCTCGTTCGTGAATTTACTGGTCCGCATTGGTTGGCTCTCCCTCCATCCCCTGGAGTATGAGCCCAACCACCCCCGCCTGTCAAAATGCGACTCCGCCTGGCCTCATTTTCCGGGAGGCCCGCCGTATTATTCAGCGTCCGAGTTCGCAGTGAGAGAATAGTCTCTACTGGCAAGAGCTCCAGGCCGATACCCAAAACCTACGCCAGGATTTGAGCGGAAGAAACTAATGTTTCCGCGCCGACACGAAGTCTATCTTTAAGCCAGGTGCGTGTACTGGTTGAATTAAACTCGCTAACTGTGCGGAGGCGTAAGAAACCATTCTAAAGGTTTCTGGTACAGACCTGCGAAATCCAGTAAATCCAAAGGGTCCATACGGCGCTCACCTAACTCACACTTTGAGACGTAAGCCTGAGTTTTGCCTAGAGCGGCTGCCACTTCAACCTGGGTAAACCCAGCTTCGAGACGTGCAGTTCGCAGCTGTTTCAACATGCGCTTGTAGCGAGCGGAATGGACGGCGCGGGGCAATGAAGACCTGGATTTAAGGTCCTCTATGCTGTACTCGGTTCCGGAATACTCCAGTTTGGAATATTATTCGAGGGCGGGATCATCCCCGGGCGGCGCACCCTAATAGGCGCCCTTCACAACTCAATCCATTCCCCTCATGGCGAATATCCAGGTGCTGGGCGGAAGCCTCGAAACCGGTAACTGGCGGGTAGAATTCGCATACCAGTCCGCTTACATGTCCCGCGGAACCAAGTCTATCAACTTGGGCGCTTGGATGATCGAATTGATACCTCTCACCGGAAGGAACACGAAGTCAATTCTTCGAAGTACCGGATGGGGATTAGTTGGAGGCGCGCTTATAGGGCCAATCGGGGCGTTAGCAGGAACGTTAAAAGGCGGTAACGATGTGGAGATTACGTTCTCATGTGTTCTTGAGGACGGGAACGAATTCGTAGGTGTGACTGATTCCGCAAGTTTCGGCAGGCTTCAAGGCGCACTTGGAGCACGACGATCACGACAATCTTCTAGCGTACACACACAGCAAACGACTGCCACGGCCGCGCCGCGTCCTGGCGCCATACCATCTCGCCCAAGCTGTGCTCAATGTAAAAGCGAATACGATCCAGATGCCTATCGATGCCCAACTTGTGGTGCAAAAATTTATGATTAGCCGTAATCTGCACAACGTGACGGCATGTAATTGAGCAACCGACTATTGAGCGTTTGCCCTTCGACTGTCAGAGGACTGCAATATCTAGCAACAGTTTGAACGTCAACGTCACCGCTGTTAGCCCGGTATTACGGAATATTCCTCAACGTGTAATTGCTCGTTCTGAAGGATGGATGGCTGCCCTATACGACTCGGGAAACTACCACATAATTAGCGAGGGTCGATCTCGTATGTTTTTGTGGCGTGAGAGAGCAGTGTAATCATGCCAAGAATGTAGTCGTTTCGATGTTCGTCTTTCAGATTTTCCCATCTAATACCTAATTCTCGAAGGGGAGCTACAATGGCCCGGCCAAGACGATCTGCGGTTTCTTCTTCGTCTGGCAATTGGCGGTTAGTATCACTGGCGTTGCAAGCAAGACGATCCCACCAGCGTACCAAAAGATCACTGAGCGGATATGACCACGAGGCAGCCCGTTCTGCTACGATTCGTGGATGGCCCGTGGCACTTTCATAGATCGGGTCGGTAGACAGACCGAGCTGAATTAGGAGCGTGTGTGTGGTCTTGCGCGCCTGTGTCTGCCGTCGGCTCTCATAATTATCCTTCTGCTCCATACGCTCCCGTAGCAGTTGCGCACGGTGATGCATCTCCCCTTCTCCAAATTGGAGCCATTCCCGACGCACACCAAGTATGGGAGCAACAGCCCGCAGGAAAGTGGATGGCGGTGCAGGGTCACCCTTCAAATACCGATGTAGCATGCTCCGTGTATGGCCAGGAATATCCCGGTCAGCTAGCTCTTGAGAGAGTCGATTGATGCTCCCCCATTGCTTGATAGCAGACCTTAGACGATCAGCGGTCGCTGGATCAGAACGTGACGATTTTGTTTGCATAGTAATCCTCCCTGTTACGGATGGACGTCAAGGGGGGCTCCAGCAAACTACTACCCCGATGAGTATACAGAAAATATACAATTGACCACTCCCAGAAACTACCTAGGTTCTGCATTGTCACTCACCACAATACGCGGAAACTACAAATGCCTACGAAGACGGTACCCATAATACTTGTTGACGAAAAATCGGCAGCAGTAGCCCTTGGACTGACACCGCGATTTCTTCAGGCGAGGCGGCAACGAGGAGACGGACCTCCTTATGTCGCGATATCAAAACGGGCTGTCCGGTATCGTCTCACCGACCTCGAAAACTGGGCGGCAGCCCGCCTCCGTAAGTCAACTAGTGACACAAGTGCCAAGCAATGACTATCACGGAGGCATCTTCGGCAGTCATTCATGCCACAGAAAAGTCACTCTCTGTACATCACACAAATGGCACAAATGGCACAAATGGGCGCGTAGGGCAGATGGCCGTGGTTCCGCTCATCGATGTGCAAATGCGCCCGATCGAGTGGCTATGGCCATTCTATTTAGCCTTCGCCAAACTCGTGGTTGTCGATGGATACCCAGGCCAGGGTAAGAGTACATTCAGTTTGGATATAGCAGCTCGCGGTTCTCGTGGTCTTCCAATGCCAGATGGTATTGGCGGAGGACTCCACTTCGACACATTGGTCATCACCTTTGAAGACGACATCGGGGATACACTCCGGCCACGTCTCGAAGCCGCAGGGGGTGATCCAAGAAGAGTTCATCATGTCGCCGGCGTCGCATACAATGGGGACGAATTTCTACTACCGCCATCATTACCACAGGATTTGGCGCTGCTAGAGCAAGTGTTGTTAGATCGACCTGAAATTCGACTCGTCATAATCGACCCACTCACTGCCGCACTCGGGAATGATGTGGATTCCCATCGCGATCAAGACGTGCGCCGTGTACTTGCTCGATTGGCCCGTATTGCTGCAGATAAGGGCGTCTGTATCATCGCCATCCGTCACGTTCGGAAGAACCATGGCGCAAACGCGATCGCGGCAGGGGGAGGGTCGATCGGTATCATCGGACAGGCCAGAACTGGGTTGCTGATCGATCGTCATCCTGACGATCCAGCTGCGGCCGTGCTCGCAATGACAAAGAATAATCTCGGTCCAATTGCACCGTCGCTCACATTTCGAAAGGTGTCAGTTACGTTGCCACTGGCTAACGGGGAATCTCTCACTACGTCACGTTTGGATTGGACAGGCATAGCCGAACTTTCTGCAGACGAACTACTTGCCTCTCGTGGTGAGAGCACAGCTAGGAGCGCTCGCGATGCGCAAATCTGGCTTCGGAACGCCCTCCACCTAGGACCCAAATCGGCAGGGGATCTTTTTCAAGCTGCTGTAGCGGACGGGATCGCCCGACGTACCCTGCAGCGCGCTGCCGACTCCCTAAAAGTAGTCAAGGATCGAAAGGGGTTTGGGGCAGGATCCCGTTGGTATCTCCCGACATCCATTCACGCCATTAATGCCAACACATTTGTTGACAACGACACCGACATTAATGGCGCGAATATACCATGCGCTGTCGAGCTTAGCCTCTCCAGCAAGGCGGATGAGATGGCACCTCAGGTTCCTGTGCTATGAAATTCGCGCGTCGACTCGATAGGCTAGAAACAAAGGTGCGTGAGACACGCTCCGAGATTTCGGATGACGTCCTTCGTGCAAGGTTTCAGGTTCGACTGGATAGTATCCGTGCACGAATGTCGGTAGCTCCTGAAAAGCTCGACCCATCGCAAATGTCTGTGATAGAACGGTTGGCGTTCGGCTTAATCTCGCTGGCTGAGCTACGGGAGATACTTCATAAGCAGATTGGGGTAGGTCACCATGCATGATGTTCCCCTGGGGGGGACTAAGTCCCCCCAGCAAGTGTGTATCGCGATTACACGCAAGGGCATGCCGTGCAAGGCATGGGCGATGCCGGGAAAGGTGGTTTGCCGGTATCACTCACCTGCTCCTGAAGACATCGCTCGTCGCCTCGATGAAGCGCGACGAGGTGGGGAGGCACGGAAGGGCCGGGATCCAGTCGAAGTTGGCGCTCTTGCCGATGACGAAACCCTTGCTACGACCAATGTCGCAACTGCTAGCGGCGTACGTGACTACCTTGCTGCTGCTTTACGAGCACTAGCTCGACTCCCCTTCTCCGTGCGGATCGCTCATGCTATCGCCCAACTCGCGAGCGCTCAACGCCAGGCAATTGAGACTGCGGATGTCGAGAGGCGCCTTGTCGCGTTGGAGACTGCAACACCAGCGACTACCCAAAACTGCAGCTCTTCTTTCAAGCACGCTACACCGATTAACTGATTCCTATGGATGCAGCTCATGCCGGTTCCCACTGATCTGTTCGATCGCTGGACGAAGCGCAGAGATGAATTGCGGCAGCTCGGCGCAATCGTCGACGGCGCTGCCATATGCGAAGAAGTCCTAGCCGACCTTGGAGCCCTCCAACAGACAGAACGTGACACTGTCCTCACATTGACCGCTGCGGCCAGAATCAGTGGGTATTCTGCCGATCATCTTGGGCGTTTGATACGGGATGGAAAAATTTTGAATGTCGGACGAAGGGGGCCGCCCAGGATTCGCCTAACGGATCTTCCTAGACGACCCCAATCCCCCCTGGCAGGAAATCGCCTGAAAGTCTATGATCCGGATGCCGACGCTCGGTCCCTTCTGAGCCGACGGGGAGAACGTCATCATGACGTCTAGTACTCGAAAGCGCAGTAGCTGGTACCGTACGAAGAAAGGATGCTGGACGCTCTCCCTTGGTGATCGAGGGACTCGGGTGAGGCTTTTTCAACGAAAGAAAGACGGTGTGTTTTACCGAGGCGTGTGGCGCGCGGGGATGACGGAGGATCAGAAATCCCTGAACACACACGACAAAGACGAAGCTGCTCGGCTAGGCAAGGTATTGCTAGCCGAGTTACTACGCGGGGAGATCAAACCAGAGAGCAGACCGCCGCTCACATTAGGGCAACTCTGGCATGCGTTCTCTCACGGAAGCGCCGAGTTCTTAGACAACGCCGCGAGAACGCGCAGTGATGCAGAAAGACGAACGACAATCTTGCGCGGATACTTTGGCGATGACTTTCAGGTTGAAGACTTCACCATCGATGACCAGCGACGGTATGAACGCGCAAGAGCCGCTGGCGGCATCAAGTCTATAACCGGATTCGTAACAGGAAAAACGCGCGCACGTTCTGCAGAAGCGGACATTGTGCAGTTGCATACAATGCTCCGCTGGGCAACGACGAAGCGAGTCGAAGGGAAGAAATATCTGCTCGACCGTCACCCGTTACTCGGCGTCAGGCGAGTACGTGAGAAGAACAAGAAGCAAGCAGTAGCAACGATGGAGCGATTCGAAGCAACGATGAACGCGCTTCGAAACTTCGTGAGCGAGTCGGAAGATACCCCGACTCGCCTACGATGGCTCCGCATCGAGTTCGCGCTATTCCTTGCCGAAGCCACTGGACGCCGCTTGGGATCAATCAGGCAGCTACGGTGGGAAGACTTCCGTTACGAAAAGAACGTCGTCCACTGGCGCGCTGAAGCAGACAAGAAGGGGTACCACTGGGAGATCCCGATGCCGCAATCATTCATGGATGAAGTGCGACGGTATCAAAAGGGGATGGGAGCCATCACTGGCTACGTCTTCGCCGCTCCCAGGGCCGAAGACGGCATCATGGACCGTCACCTCTTCGACCAGTGGCTCCGTGAGGCGCAGAATGCCGCAGGGCTCAAGGATTTGGACGGAAGCCTCTGGCATGCCTACCGCCGTAAGTGGGCCACAGAACGGAAACACCTTAACCCGAAGGACGTCGCCGCAGCTGGAGGTTGGAAGGACGTGGCAACGCTCCTAGAGGTCTACCAACACGCGGACGAATCCTCAGTCCTCGCGGTCATGAGCGAGCCTCGTAAGCTCCGCGAAAAAGGCGTGGCGTAGCCTCTCAGTAGCACCAAAAACGCACCACACGGCAGAAACTCTGGAACAAACTCTGGAACCCCATGGCCAAACAAAAAGCACCACACGCGTAACTGCATGTGGTGCTTCAAGTTATCTCATCGGGATGACAGGATTTGAACCTGCGACCCCCTGAACCCCATTCAGGTGCGCTACCGGGCTGCGCTACATCCCGTAACTATAAGCCAAACAACAACTTACAGCACACTTCCTCCGGTCCGGCTCCCTCATACCCGGAGCCCTGAAATATAATGGGATCCCCTCACCCTCCGAAAGGCGCCCCCACCTCAATGTACGCCTCGAAGCCCCTCCCCGCCCTGCGCAACCACCGGCTCCCGACCCATACACCGTGTAAAGATCGCGCTCCCATGGAAACACGCCGGATTCGCCATCGGCGGCACCTTCACCCGCACCGCCTGCAATACCTCCCCACTCTCGAGATCCTGGACGAACGCGACGACATAGAGGTGCGCCCGATCCACTAGCCAATCCCGCGGATCCTGAAATCGCGCAATGACCGCATCCCGCTCCGCCGACATTCGCGCCCGATCCCATTCCATCGGATTGAGCGCGAGTCGCGCGTCGACGTCCCGGGCCGCGAGAATGTCATTCTGCACCGCCGCGACATCGAACGTATAGTGTAGCTCGGTCTGCTCCGCGGCGGTGAACGGTACCCCCATCGGATACCCGTCGGCGTGGTTGTACGCGCGCGCCACGTTCTGGTAGATCCGCCGATAGGATCCGGAGCGAATCCACACCGTGTCCTGCAGCAACACCAACCGCAACGCCAATCGCGAATGGGCTCCGTGCACCGAGTCGATGCGCGTCCGGACATCGATGCGGTCGTCATGGACCGTGAGCGCGACATCGAGCCGCGCATCAGGGCGCTGCGCGAGGAGCGTGTCGATCCGCGAGACCAACCGTTGATACGTCCCCCATTGTGGGGGATCGGTCGGCCGATCGTCTGCGCGCACTATCCCAAGCCCATTGACACGATAGAGCTGATCCAGACTATCGCCCTGTGCGGTGATGAGGATTCGCCGCGGAATCACGGTACGGGAGGGTCCGCTCCCGAAACTGGGATACCACGAGATCGACTCCTGTCCCCACTCCTGATGGTACCCCGCGATTGGCCCCTCGCCATGAAGTGCGAGTGGGATGACCTCATCTGGCGAATATCGGCGGCCGATTGCTCCCACTAGTCGATCTTCGTCGAAGCACGCACCACAATCGATGCTGGTACCGTACTCGATGACCACCGCGCGATGTGGGCGCCTCCGGCCCGACGACGACGCCCGAGCGACGGTGAAGTCGCGATCGTAGAGCGCGGTCCATTGGTGGTCCAAGTACGCGTCATACGAAAGTGCACTCGTGGTCACTGGCTCCCCGTCGAGACGATGCGGAATGATGTCGGGCGGAACCCGCCCGCTCGCCACCCATGCCGTATACAGCTCCTCGAGCCGCGCGTTCACCAATAGCGCCCCCGCGTCCGCATACGGCTTGGAATGGATGTGGAATTGATACACCCACATCGGGGCATGATACAGACGCTGAAACGTGAGCGCGGTGAGCAACAACGTCGTGTCATGCTGTGCCTCCGCAATCGCCGTCAGAGCCCGGGCAGCAGGCATTCCGAAACCGAGCGGTATTGCGGTCGACCGTCGTTGGACGCGGACCGAGGATAAGAACTCCGAGACGGCATGAGACGTATCGTTGGCCGCGAGCGCCACCGACCCCAGCAACAAGTGCGCGAAGATGGCCATGTTGTCACCATCTTCGGTATAACGAGCCCCACGTTGCGACTGATCTAACACCGTTTGCGCATATCGTCGAATCGCCGAAAGCGACATTCGATGTGCCGCCATGTCGCGAAGCGCTGGGGTGACGAGCTCTCCCTCGCCACCCACCAGCTCCTGGACACGCGCATTCGGGCTCAGCGTGGGCCACAGCGCGCGGAGGGAGTCGAGCCACGAAACGGCAGTCAGAGACGAGGTATGATAGAATGACCATCCCCACGCAGGCCAATCCTTCTCTTCCTGCCCTTCCAGGAGGGGTTGTCCAAGCGACGACAGCAACCGTTTCTGTTCCGGTGCGATTTTGAGGCGTGCGGAGGGGATTCGCGTGTGATGCGCCGTATCATATCGGATCGCAATGAGTCCGGGGAGTTCGTCGGCCAGCTGACCGATGAACTGGTCGACTCTTCGCCGGACTGCCGACGAGTCGATTACATGGGATCCGCGGTCCGGGTGCATCCGCGGAGTGCGCTGCGCGACCGCGGGACTTCCATCAACTCCATATCCGATGGCTCCCGCGACGACGAGAGTGGCACGTCGTACCGACTTCGTGTGAAACAATGACATGAGACGATGTTACCAGGTGATGCGAAGTCCGAAGGAAGTCTGACGCCCCAACACCGCGTACGCGCCGCTGGTGTCCTCGCGATAGTCGTCGGAGAGATTCTTGATGGTCAGTAACCCTTGAACACGCGCGGTGAACCGCTGGGATGCGTTGAGATCGGCCATGGCGTAGCCGGACGTCGGAAAGTCGCAGCAGACCGTACTGAAATCGGTACGAGCCATACTATTCACGAGGCGCGCATTGGCCGACACACCAGCGCCGACATTAAAGAAATTTCCGTTGGCGAACGAGCCGACGCCGTTGAGGGTTACGGAAAGGCTCGTTCCGCCATGCGCGTAGCCCGTCGTCAGTGCCCAGGTATGTTCCGGCACTTTGCCGAACGTCACCCCAGGCGTGAAGTATGGAAGCAAGTAGGGGAACTGCGCCTGTGCCAATGCCACAAATTGTGGCGACGTGCCGAGCCAGCGACTTTTGGTCCATGAGTATGTTCCATGCGCGGTCAACGGTCCGACGTTGGTCGTCCCTTGAAGTTCCCAGCCCTGATTTCGAATGCTTCCCGTGTTTTGATTCTTGTCTGGCGCATAATACGCATAGCCTTGCGCATCGGCCGTGAACGGGCAACCGGTCGTATAGATCGAGAGACACGGAACCTGCGACCGGATGCTATCGTCGGGGAAGCCGTAGATGAGATTGTCGACGGTCTGGTTGTATCGCGTGACGACGAGCGATCCGCGGGATCCGAAATACAATTCGAGCCCCCCTTCCCCACCTCGCTGATCTTCAGGCTCGAGCGAGGGATTTGGCAGGAGACAGTAGGGTTGCCCACCGAACAAGGCGAGGAAGCGGTTCGAGTAATGGCAATACCCTTGATCGTTTCGACCCGATTTCTGAGTGATCTGATCGGGAGGACGGGTCGACCGACCGTAGGCCGCACGAATTTTCGCCGTCACGCTTCCGAATTGCTGCGTGTACGCAACACCGTATCGCGGCGCCAAGTTCGGCTCGGCGTCCGCTCCGTAATTGGGGTTCCACTCCGCACGGAGCCCGTACGTGAAGAACAACGCATCGTGAATGCCCAGCTGTCCTTGGAAAAACATTCCCCGATTATGTGTCGTGATCTTCGAGAAGACGGGCGAGACGTTGTAGGCTCCCGTTCCTGATAACCGACCGCTCGCGTTGCTCGTCATGCTGTTCCATCCGTCAACACCACCCGTGAGCGTCGCCTGAGCCAGTGTGGTGAGCGGCAGGTTGACCGTGCTCGTCCACTGGATCGATCGCCGCGTCGTATTCCCCTGACTCGTGAACATGCTCGTGTCGCTCGGCGACGCGTATTGGCGCGCTCGGCTCTGTCCGCCGGTCGCCTCCTCATCGTTACCGAGGCGGACGGTATTGGACCACCATGGCACCGGCGTATACGTGACGGTCGTTCCCATGGTCGTTGCCGCGATCGACTGATCGCGCGGCACGGTGATTCCGCTGTAGCCGTTGGCGAGAAGGAACCCGTTGGTATACAGCTTATTATACTCTTCTCCATTCGAGCCGTGTGCTTTCGATACGGTCGACGTCACACGCAACGAGACGTCGGCAACAACAGGACCTTGCGACGCGCGCAATCCGCCGAACCCACTCGATGCCGCCGTTTGGACGCTCGGGGTCCATCGTCCCATGTAGATCCACGAGCCGCCGACGTTGTACGAAAGGTGTCCGTCGATGCCGTTGAGCTGGATCGCCTCGTCATGCTGCGGCGTCAGTGCACTGCTGAAGTTGTTCTGGATGAAGCCGCTCTGCAACGTGGCGGTGAGCTGCGGACGCGCCGAGCTTCCCCGCTTCGTGAAGATTTGCATGACGCCGTTGAGGGCGTTGCTGCCGTAAATCGTCGATGCCTGCGGTCCCGTCAACACTTCGATCCGGTCGATGCTGGTCGGGTCGATCTTACTCAACCATTGCGGATCGGCGAGCTCGATCCCGTCGACGTAGGTCTTGATCGGCTGCGACGTCCAATTCCCCGCCGACATCTGCGTGTTGCCGCGCGAGAACATGAAAATTTGTCCCAGGGGCGCGGACGACGAATAATTCGTCGCGAAGAGCCCGGGAATGTCACCGCGGAACAGTTGGTCGAGGTGGGTGATCCCCCGCTCTTGCAGCTCCTTGGCCGTGATGACCGTCATCGCGTTGGGGACGGCTTTGAGCTCCGTGGCAACCACGGTACCTGTGACGACCACTTGATCGAGCGCGGTGGCCGATGTCTCCAAGGCGACCTCGAGGGTAACCGTGGCACCATCCTGAATGGCGACCGTGCGGGTCACCCGGGAATATCCGAGCATCTTGATCGTGACGACGTGATCGCCCGCACTCACATGTGCCACGCGCGACATACCATTATCATCCGTTGCGACGGCCCGGGTCGCTCCATCCAGCACGACTTTCACGCCACTCAAGGGATGCCTGGTTCGCGCATCGACGACATGCACGGTGAGGCCCCCATCGACGTGCGCCGACGTACCATCCCGAATGATCGTGACATCCCCTTCATCGCGGACGTGCGCGACCAGGCCGGTGCCACGCAACGCTTGCTGGAAGGCGTCACGGACATCAACGTTCCGTACGTGCAGGGTGACCCGTGCGCTCGCGGGGATGATCGCCGCTTCGAAGATGGGCGTCAGTCCAGCCTGTTGCGCGATAGCGTGCACCACGGCGGTCAAGGGCATGTCTTCGACGCTAATGGTCACGTGCTGTGACTCTCGCGCCCGATCGACTCCCGCCACGGCGACACCACGCGCCGGATTTTGCCCGCGACTCGCGACCGCCACCGTGACACTCGCGATCGCGCATGCCGCGGTCACGCGGAACGTACGCACCACCCGCCGAACATGCCTATTTGCCATATTGACGCTCTGAGGTTGAAGAATTGATGTCGAAACGAGGCCGAGACGCCGATGGTCCCGGGATCAACGTGATCTGCTGCCCCCTGCGAACGACGTGGGCACCCAAGACTTCGGCCAATCCACCGAGTACCGCCGAGAGCGAGCGCTCGGAGATGGGAACGGTCCACGTCAATGCGCGCGACCCCATCACAGAATCGGCCACACGAATTTCCACACCGTACGCCCGTCCCAACTCGGCGGCAATTTCGTGAACCGGTGTGTCGCGGAAGACTAGCTTCCCTGTCGTCCAGCCGAGGTAGTCGTCGATCGCAACGGACGGAGTGATTCGCGTGTGTCCGGAGTCATCGACGACGCTCACCACACCGCGCGTGAGCACGCGGTCCTCTCCGACCGCGACAGAATCGCGCATCCCACGCAGTGCGACGCGCCCCTCGACGACGACGACTCGCGCCACATCGTCGTTCCGATATTGACGCACGAAAAAGGTAGTCCCGAGCACACGAGTCATCATATTCGTCGTGTGGACGCGGAATGGAGCGTCCACATGATGCGTGATCGTAAACAGCGCCTCTCCCGATACCTGCACGTCGATCCCGGCGCGCGGGCCATTCGTGACCGTGAGCGTCGTCGCGGGGCCCAGGATGGCGCGGGATCCGTCGGCCAATGTGATCGTGGCGCGCTGACCGGGAGCGGCAGTGTACACGCGTGACACGGGAACGTCGGTCTCACGATGACGTCCAACCATAGTCACGAGAACGACAACGACCGCAGCGACGAGCGCGACTGCTACGCCAAGTGTATACCGGTATGGACGGCGCGTCCGCCGTCCGATCGAAGCGCCGCCGTGTCCCGGCACATGACGCCGTGACATGTGATGACCGGCATCCGCATTCGACATGAGCGAGACATACAAGGCATCGGCGTCAAGCGCCGCGGCGTGACGATCCCCGTCTCGGTCGATGCGACGCGCGGCCGTCCTCCATGCTTCCACGTCTCGCACCGCCGCCACACGGCGGTCGAACATGGCGCGGACCGCATGCTGCTCCTCCGCCGTGCAGTCGCCGGTGAAGAACCGATCGAGCAGGCGGCGCTCGTCGTCCGTGTACGTGTCGTCCATGCCATATGAGTATCCGCACCCACAAAAAACCGAACCCCCGGGACGCCGGGAGCGTCGCGGGGCTATGGACGAGTCAATCCAGCGCGGCTGATGTCCTGTTCGATGCGGCGCCGGGCGGCGAGGAGGAGCTTTCGAACGGCGGTGTCGGAGATACCGAGGACTCGTCCGATCTCCGCGGCGTTCATCTCGTCGTTCCAGCGCAAGAGGACGGCGGTTTTTTGCCGTTCCGGGAGCGCGTGAATGGCGCGTTCGACGATCGCCGTCAGCTCGTCCTGTTCGACTTGGCGCGCTTGATCTGGTGACAATGCCATCGTCTCGCCCACGTCGAGATCATGACGAATGCGAGCCGAAGCGCGTTCGGCGACTCGGGCGTCGCGTAGCACGGCGAGTGCCCGATGCCGAACGGCGCCGAAGAGATAGGTGCGGAGCACGCCACTGACCTCCAGCGAGCTACGGCGCGTCCATAGCGATGCGAAGACGTCTTGCACGACGTCAGTCGCCACATCGGGAGCGTGCACGAATCGGAACGCGAAGCGCCACAGGGCTTGTACGTGCGCAACATAGACGTCGCGAAACGCCGACTCGTCGCCGTGCCGAATGCGCTGGACTAGCTCGCGGTCGGCCGTCGTCTCCGACAAGTCGCGCGACGGCTCCGCACGCAATGGCGTGCGGGACGGCGATCCATCGGGATCGAGGAACTGATCGGAAAAGAGATAGGCGAGCGTCACGCGTCCCAAAGATTATGTCGGGAACGCGAACGCGCCATATGGAGATGCGGCGATCGGACGCCACTACGGGAAATCGCTACAGGAGACCGCTACTCCGCCAACACCTCGTCCAACCCAGCGAGCTTCCCAACGTAGAACGGCCCAAATTCGGCATAATGCGCGCTCGCCTCATCAAACCGCATCTCCGTCACCAACCGCTTGAACTCCAACGGATCCCCGGCAAACAGCGTCACCCCCCACTCCCACGCATCGAACCCAATCGCGCCCGTAATCACCTGCTGCACGCGACCAGCATACTTCCGCCCGGTGAGCCCGTGCTCCCGCATCAACCGATTCCGCTCCGAGAGCGGTAACGCATACCAGTTCTGCTCCGGCGCCCGGCGCTTCGACATCGGATAAAAACAGACGTACGGCATCGACGTCGGTCGCGGCGGATACAGGCGTCGCCGCGTGTGCGCATTCGCCAGCTCGGCCTCGAGACGCGCCCGGCGGTCCGCGACGTATTCCGCGTCACCGATCTCCCCGCCCCGCGCCTCCGTCGCCTTGGCCAGCTGCGACGTCATATAGTAGAGCCCCGACTCCGTCACACTCAAAAACGAATACATCGGCTGCAGCGCCCGCATCCACGGCGACGCCGCGACCGTCCGCTGCGCCTCCCCAAGCCCGTCGAGCGTCGGCCGAAAGTGGACGAACATCACGTCGCCGGTCGAGCCGATGAGCCGAGCGGCAGCGCTCCACCCGGCGTCGTTCTCGTTGGCGCGCGGCGCGAACACCGCGCCGCCCAACGTGTCGCCCGCCCCGCGCAACAGCTCCCGCTGGCGCGCGTCGATCCGGAAAATCTGGTGAAGCGTATACCACCCTTCGATCGTTTCGGGCGGAATGGCGGACGGTGCCGGCGCGGTGGTAGGTACCGCAGAAGCTGGGGCAATCGAAGTCATCCCGAAAGTTACCGCGTCGGCGACGCCACGCGTACCGGCCGCCCAGGGGACCGTTACCTCAACGCAATGCCATCATATTTGTGACCATGCGTCCATCCGCCCACACTTTCCCGTTATCTTTCCCCACCGTATGCCAACTCCGATAACTCGGCTCAAACGGCTGCTGGTGGGACGACCACTCGCCACCGAGCGCCTCGAGCACGAGCGACTCAATAAAAAGACGGCCCTCGCCGTCCTCTCGTCGGACGCCATCTCGTCCGTCGCCTACGCCACCGAACAGATCCTGTTCGTCCTCGCGGTGCTCGGGACCGCGGCGCTTTCCTACGTCGTCCCGATCTCGATCGTCATCGTCGCCCTGCTCGTCTTGGTCGGGCTGTCGTACAAGCAGACGATCTTCGCCTACCCCAACGGCGGCGGCTCCTACACCGTCGCCAGCGAAAACTTGGGCCCCATGCCCGGGCTGATCGCCGCGGCCGCGCTGCTCACTGATTACATCATGACGGTGGCCGTGTCGATCTCGTCGGGAATCGCGGCGATCACCTCCGCGTATCCGGCCCTCGCGGCGCGCACGGTGACGCTCTGCGTCGTCGCGATCATCCTCCTGATGCTCGTGAACTTGCGCGGCGTGCGCGAATCGGGCGCCGCGTTCTCGGTCCCGACCTACGCCTTCATCGTGATGATGTTGGTGCTGATCGTCCTCGGGATCTACGGCGCGTACACGGGACACGATCTGGCACCGTCGGCCGGTCCCGTGCGGGTCGATCCGGTCTCGCAACAAGGGCACGGTGGGATTCCGCTCGGATTCGCGCTCTTCTACCTCCTCCTTCGCGGCTTCGCCGAAGGGTGCGCGGCGATGACCGGGACGGAAGCGATCTCGAACGGCATCGCGGCGTTCAAGCAGCCGGCACAGCGCAACGCGTCGACGACGCTGACGTGGATGGTCGCGCTCCTCGCGGTGTTCTTTATGGGCGTCAGTTGGCTCGCGCAGCACTACCACGTGATGCCCTCGCACGATGAAACCGTGCTCTCCCAGCTCAGCCGGCACGTCTTGGGCGGTGGACCGCTGTACTACGCCATGCAGTACTCCACGTTCGCCGTCCTCGTCCTCGCCGCCAACACCGCCTTCGCCGACTTTCCTCGGCTCGCCAGCATCCTGGCGAACGATCGGTATCTCCCGCGCCAACTCGCGGCGCGCGGCGATCGGCTGGCGTTTTCGAACGGGATCGTGATCCTGTCGCTCGTCGCGCTGGTGATCGTCGTGCTGTTCCGCGGCGATACCAATGCGCTGGTGCCGCTCTACGCGGTGGGCGTCTTCATCTGCTTCACGTTGTCGCAAGCAGGGATGGTGGTGCATTGGATCCGGACCAAAGGCGACGGCTGGCAATGGCGAGCGTTCCTGAACGGCGCCGGAGCACTAGCGACGGGGATCGTCAGCATCGTGCAGGTGTGGACGAAGTTCCTGCACGGCGCATGGGTGATTGTTCTGATCATCCCGCTCATCATCATGATGCTCCGCGGAATCCATCAGCATTACCGCCATTTCGCCGAAGCGATTCAGTTCGACGGCGTGGCGCCCATCATGCCGCTGCATCACACCGTCATCGTCCCATGCGCGGGGATCACGAAAGCCGCGCACCGCATCTTGCCGTCGACGTTTACGAGAATGAGCGGATCGTCGCCGTGCGTCGTTCGG
>Ga0207654_10000144_pt1 | contig 44931 bp, 42 predicted proteins | sample KBSC64metaG_FD_184355 | JGI IMG/M metagenome (GOLD analysis project Ga0207654, IMG submission 184355) | Corn rhizosphere microbial communities from Kellogg Biological Station, Michigan, USA - KBS C6-4 metaG (SPAdes) (version 2) | ecosystem: Host-associated > Plants > Roots > Rhizosphere > Soil...
GGGAGATCGGCATCCGGATTGCGGTGGGCGCGGATCGCGGTGATGTATTGGGGCTGATTTTGCGCGAAGGTGTGCGGTTAATTGTTATTGGCGGCGCGATTGGATTGTGCGTATCGCTTGCGTTGACCCGCGTGCTGCAGAGCGTGCTGTTCCACGTGAGGCCGCATGATCCGGTGACGTTTGTTTTGGTTCCAGTCTTGCTGGGCCTTGTCGGGTTGGTCGCGGTTCTAATTCCGGCGCGGGCAGCGATGAAGACCGATCCGGTGACGGCGCTGAGGTGGGAGTAGATGGACGAGGGACCGGGTGGACGAGATCCGTTTAGTTCCTGTCTCAGCACCTAAACAGTCCGGACGGACTGATTAGGTGGGGCACCCTGTGCAAAGCGAGGTCCTGATTAGCTTTCGAGGTATTCCCAGAAGCTGTCAGCGAGTTCGGCTCCTAACTCGTTGGTCATTCGTCGGGCGGCGCGCTCCACTTCCTCAATGAGCTGGTGGAGATAGCTGCGCGAGCTGGAGATGGCGACGACGCCGAGGGTCGCGGATCGCCAGGTTACGGCTTCATCCATCTCAGCGACGGAGATGTTGAAGCCCTGGCGCAGCTGGTCCTTCATGGAGCGGACGACGTGGCGGCGGTCTTTGAGGGAGTTGGCGTGCTCAATACGGAGTTCGAGGGTGAGATGGGCTACGGGCATGACGTGCGCGGCCTCTTGAGTTTCGGCCAGAGAAGGGGTCTCCGGGTATGACGCTCCGGGGTGCTTGGATTGTAGCGCGTTCTCGGAGGGCGTCCAGTCGAAGTTTTTGGCGTGTCGAGAGCAGACGGTTTATCGCAAAAGGGCGAAAGCTACAATGGTTTCCCCGGACTCCCCGGTTTCGGCGAGGATCTCGTCTTCGAGTTCGTGGGGCGGGAGCATTTCGCAGTCGGCGATTTGCTGGTCCGTTGCTCCGATGAAGCAGAGTTCGCAGCAGGCGAGGCCTTCTCCGCCGGCAACACGAACGGGAGGGCCGAAGACGCGACAGGTCATGGGGCGGAAGGCATAGATGTCGCAAAGACCAGTTTGGAGATTGAGAGCTGGGCAGGGAGCGTCGTTAGCGAAGTCTTCAAAGCGTGCCTGGTCTTCTTCCGAGGTGCCGAGAATCCCGGTGGCAGGATCGCCGGGGAATTGCGGGCCGTACTCGGCAATCCAGGCGCCAGCGCGCAGGCGAAGAGTTTCGGCTAACTTCGGATCGGACATTTTAAGGGATTGCATGCCAGCCTGGAGGCGGGTGGCATCGAGGGCATTGATCGTGAAAGCCCCATGGCAGCATTGGGTGCATCCGGGACGGCAGGCGAGCATCGAGCCGGCACGACGAGTGGCGTCGCCCAGGGCCGCATCCATGATTTGCACGAGCTCGGAATCACGGGCAGGGAGCGGCATAGGTTCAGAGTATCTAAGAATGCAGAATTCTGGGGATCGCCGCCTGATTTCGGGGTAAAGCTGACGCGTGCTATAACGGCGTGGAGGTCGCCTTGCTCTATCTGGAACACGTCCCCGCCGTGCCGCTGTCGCGTTTCATTCGAGTGCTGTGGTGTGCGCGGGCGGGGGATGTACCCCGGCATCGCGAGCGGGTTCTACCAAGCGGCTGCGTGCAGATCATTCTGAGCTTGTCACGCGAGTTTATTCTGGAGGGCTTGGGGGGTTCGGACGAGTATCGGGCGAAGCCGGCGCTAGTGGTTGGAGCGCGATCGGTATACGAGATTGTGGACAGCTCCGATATGGCGGACCTGATGGGGATCGTTTTTCAGCCGGGTGGGTTTCCGGTATTTGCGTCGGATGCGGCGGACGGGTTCAGCAACCGAACTGTTGCGCTTGAGTGTATCTGGGGCAGAGATGCTGAGGCCCTGCGGGAGCGCTTGCGAGAGCCTGGAGATGCGCAGAAGCGACTGGCGTATCTAGAGCGTTTTCTGAACGCTCGCTTTGGCAGTGAACTCGTGAAGAGAAACCGATCGCCGCAGGTGCGATTTGCGCTGCGGTACTTTGCGGAGTTGCCAAGCGCGGCGAGCGTGAAGGAGGCAGCGCGGCAGATCGGGTGGAGCGAGCGCAGGTTCTCGCAGGTGTTTCGCGAAGAGGTAGGTCTGGCGCCGAAGGTTTGGTGCCGTGTGCAGCGGTTTCAGCGGGCGGTGAAGCAACTTCATGCGGGCGTGGAGGTGCGTTGGGCAGAGCTGGCGCTGGATTGCGGGTATTACGACCAGTCGCATTTTGCGAATGAGTTTCGGGCGTTCTCAGGGGTGGATGTGAGCACATATTCGGCGCAGCGGACGAGGTGGGCGAATCACATTCGGGTGGATTGAGGAACAGAAGGCGCCTTCAGTTCCCGGTTTTCAGTTACGATTCGACGTTTAGGATTTGTCCCAACTCAGGCGATAAGTCCGTGGTCCCCAAAAGAGGAGACCTGGGGCACCCGGCCCTGACGCATTCTGTGGCGGATGAACTGAATTTCAGTGAAATGCGGGCGATCTCTTTTTAAATGACAACAGCAGCGAGTTAGCGCTGCTTCGCGGCGATAGCAAGTGAGCGAGTTCGCGGGGTCTTTGATTAGTTCCGATTCTTCCAAGATGGCGGGACGGGATTTCTGTCATTCTGGCGGCGAATGTGAATCCAGAGGAGGTCTTCGATGAGTGCGATGGTTCCGAATTCTGCGTCTACGATCATGCCGGCTATGAGGTATCGGGATGCAAATGCAGCGATTGAGTGGTTGTGCAAGGTGTTCGGGTTTGAAAGGCATGCGGTCTATCCGGGGCCCGATAACACGATCGGACATGCCGAGCTGACGCTGGGCGGCGGGATGATCATGCTCGGGTCGGAGAGGGACGATGCGTACGGAAGCAGGTTCAAGTCGCCAGGTGATGTCGGCGATGTGGAGACGCGGAGCGTGTACATCGTGGTGGCTGATGCGGATGCGGTTTATGAGAGGGCCAAGGCGGCGGGGGGAAGGATTGTGCGTGAGATTCAGAACACGGATTATGGGAGCCGGGAGTTCACGGTGAAGGATCTGGAGGGACACTCATGGAACGTGGGGACGTACGATCCGTGGGCTGCGCATCCGTGAGCGCGGCCCGATGCGTTATAGTCGGTGCTGTCTTTCGGAGGTCACCGATTGAAAGTCTCTAAAGCTATCGTTGTGGCGGGTGTTGTGGTGTGTGCGGGTGTTGTGAGTGCGCAATCGAGGCTGCTGGTTGCGGTGAAGGGGACTCAGAGCCTGGCGATCGTCGATCCGGCGAACGGGTCGGTGGTGGGGACGGTGCCGGAGGGTGGCACGACGGGCCACGAGGTGATTGCCTCGGCGGATGGAAAGACGGCGTTTGTGCCGGTGTATGGCAACTCCGGGGTGGGCAAGCCGGGAACGGATGGGAAGAACATTGCCGTGATCGACATCGCCTCGAAGAAAGTGGTGGGCAATATCGCGTTCGATCACGGGATCAGGCCGCATTGTCCGCTGATCGGGCCGAAGGATGGACGCCTCTACGTGACCACTGAGTTGGACAAGACGATCACCATCATCGATCCGAAAACGCTGAAGATTGTGGGGACACTGCCAACGGAGCAGGAGCAGAGCCACATGATGGTTCTGTCGCATGACGGGAAGCGGGCGTACACGGCGAATGTAGGGCCGGGGACGGTGTCGGTGATCGATGTGGCGGGGCGGAAAGTTCTAAAAGTGATTCCGATTTCGGGGAACACGCAGCGGATCTCGATTACGCCGGATGATAAGTGGGTGTTCACCGCGGACCAGACGAAGGCACAGATGGCGGCAATCGATACGACGAAGAACGAAGTCGCGAAGTGGATCCCGATGGAGGGGATGGGGTACGGATCTGCTGTAACACCCGATGGGAAGTGGCTGTTAGTGGCTCTGGCGGATCAAAATAAGGTCGCCGTCATCGATGTGAGGACCATGCAGGTGGCGCGGACGGTTGCGGTTGGTGATTATCCGCAGGAAGTACTAGTGCAGCCGAATGGGAAGACGGCATACGTATCTTGCATGCATGGTAGTGGGACGGTGTCGGAGATCGATCTGGCGAGCTGGAAGACGACCCGAACCATTACGACGGGAAGCTCGACGGACGGGTTGGCATGGGCGGGGAAGTAGCAGGGGAGCAGTGAGCAGTGGACAGAGATCAGGGGTCAGTGAGCGTTGAATAGGGAACAGATACCCGCTCATCGCGAAGAAGCTGCGATGAGCTGGGTACAGCGTCTGTTCCGGATCTATGGATGGCTTAGGCCAGAGGGCGGTCCCAAGTTTCGAGCTGGCGTTTGAATTCGCTCATAAATTTGCCGGCGTCGGCGCCGTCGATTAACCGGTGGTCGAAGCCAAGGCAGTAGTACTGCATGGAGCGTATCGCGATCGTGTCGTTGCCTTCGGCGTCAGTGAGGACGACTGGCTCTTTTTTGAGAGCGCCAATGGCGAGGATGGCTGACTCAGGCTGATTGATGATGGGCAGCCCAAATTCATCGCCGAAGATTCCGGGATTGGTGAGGGTGAAGGTCGATCCGCCGACTTCACTGGGGGAGAGCTTCTTGGAGCGCGCGCGAGCGGCGAGGTCGGCGATGGTGCGTGCGAGATCGGAAAAGCTGCGCTTTTCGGATTCTCTGACTGAGGGAACGATCAGTCCCCACTCAAGGGCGACGGCGATGCCGAGGTTGATGTTGGCGTGGTAGTGAATGGCGTTGTCGACGAGCGAGGCGTTGACGATTGGGTGGTGACGCATGGCCTCGATTGCGGCCGTCGCGATGAAGGGCATGTAGGTGAGCTTGACGCCGTGGCGCTGTTCGAATGCTGCTCGCTCGCGGTCGCGAAGGCGAGCGATGCGTGTCATGTCGACTTTGTACACGGAGTGGACGTGCGGCGCGATGCGCTTGCTCTCCACCATGCGCTGGGCGATGATGGCACGCATCTTGGTGAGCGGAACCACCTGCGGTGAGGCCAACTGCGGCTGCGCGGCCGCTGATCTTTTTGCGCCACCCTGGTCGATGTACCTGAGTATGTCCTGTTTGTTGATGCGCCCGTTCGAGCCGGTGCCGGGGACATAGCGGAGGTCGATCTTGTGTTCTTTGGCGATGCGCCGGACGAGCGGTGACGATCGTATTCCGTCTTCGTCGTGCAAAGGGGCCGCTGCAGGCCGCGAAGCTGTGTCAGGTTGCTGCCTGACCACCTGCGTCTGTTGCGGCGCTGAAGCCATAGGCGCGGGCGCGGGAGGTTCTGAAGGAGTGCTGCCGCCGATGATGGCGACGATTGCGTTGATCTGGACGGTTTCCCCTTCGTTTGCTCGGATTTCAGTCAAGGTGCCCGCGACAGGCGAGGGTATTTCCGCATCGACCTTGTCGGTTGAGATTTCGAAGAGCGGCTCGTCTCGCTGGACGGAGTCTCCCACTTTCTTGAGCCACTTGGTGATGGTGCCTTCGAAAATCGACTCGCCCATCTGCGGCATCACGATCTCTGCACCGCTTGCAGCCCCGGTGGTCGAAGCTTCAGACTTCGGCGCGGGAGCAGGCTTACTGACGGGAGGAGGCGCGGCTACGGAGCCGTTCTTCGAAACGATCGCCACGATGGTGTTGATGCCGACGGTTTCACCTTCCGGGAACTTGATTTCCGTGAGGATGCCGGACACCGGTGAAGGAATCTCGGCATCGACTTTATCGGTTGAGATTTCGAAGAGGGGCTCGTCCTTTTCGACGGAATCGCCGATCTTCTTAAGCCACCGGGTGATGGTGCCCTCTACGATCGACTCGCCCATCTGGGGCATGATGACGGGAGTTGCCATGAATCGTTCACTCCGGAAGCGCCGGCTCCTGCCGGATTATAAATTGCGGGACGTTGTGGCTGGCGCAGGTGGCTGATCAAGCTCGGACCGGGCCGTCCGAATCGGCATGCAGACGGCGGACTTCGCCTGGGACTTGAAGCGGGGTGTCTTGGGCGGGGAAATCCCGCCTTGCACAGGCGTGAGCGCGAAGAGCTTCAATGTTTTCAACGGCGAGAACCTGTTGCGCGAAGACGTGGCCGAATTGGCCGGCGGCCTGATGGGCGATGTTCTCGAGCGAGGGCAGAGTAACGCCGTCGGAGACTTCGAGATTAAGGCTGGTTACTGGCTTGTCGGTGATGCCACAGGGATTGATGAGCTGGAAGTCGCGCAGGTCGGTAGTGACGTTGAATGCAAATCCATGCGATGTGATTCCGCGAGAGACGTGGATACCGATGGCGCCGATCTTCCGTTCCCGCTGAGAAGTCTGCTCTGTTTCGTGCAGGCCGCACCAGACGCCGGTGAGTCCGGTGATGCGTCCGGCGCGCACGCCATAGATGCCGCAAAGCCGAATGAGGGCCTCTTCCATCATGCGAACGAAGTCCACGGGACCGAGCCGACCACCTTTGCTGTTCTGCAGGCTGCGAAGGTCGAAGATGGGATAGCCGACGAGCTGGCCGGGTCCGTGGTAGGTGACGTCCCCTCCGCGGTTGATCTCGTGCAGGGTGACGCCACGGCTTGCGAGGAGTTCATCGGAGGCCAGCACGTTCGCGCGGCTGGCGTTCCGGCCAAGCGTCAGAACGGGGGGATGTTCAAGAAGGAGCAGCGTGTTCTCGATGTGACCGGCGAGAAGCAAGGCCGCGACTTCCGCCTGGATGCGGAGTGCTTCGTCGTAGGGTACGCGGCCGAGGTAGAGGTACTCGATCATGGCACCTTCAATTGTACGGATGCGTCGGCGTCAGCGCTGCGGCGCGGGTTCGAAGATGCCGGCGAAATTGGACCGCATTCGAAGAAAGACGAGAAGCCAGAGCAAGCTGACGACCAGGGCCATCGGAAGGCCGGAAGGAGCCATGGTGATGTGGGTGAGGTCGATGTTGACGATGATCGCCGCCAGAATGGTCAGGGCAAGGGGGACGTAGCGATTAACGAGGAGCAGAAGGCCAGAAGCGACCTGGAAAAAGCCGACCGCAAGGTCGTAGTGGGACACGGAGAATGCCCTTGTGAAGTCAGCCAGTGGGCCCGGAGGAATGGGCGGGGTAGGAAGAAAGTGAAACAGCATATTCGATCCGAAGAAGACGAATATGACGCCGAGCAAGTAACGTGCGACGGTAGCGGCAATTTTCATAGGATCTCCTGGCCAGGCTCTTTAGCTGATTGGAAATGGATGCGGGGCCATCCTGAATTGATTCAGAAGTGAGAGGAGAATCCTACACGGGCGTTCGATGAAAATGCGAGCCATGGCGGCCGGGGTGGACACCATGGCCCGCAGCGCCTGGCTTCGGCTCGAGGGCTCGAAAACCGGCGCGATGGGTCGGAACTGCCTTCCCCGGGCGGTTCACAACCCTGTTCGGACTAGTTCCATGGAGGGTTGGAAGCTAGTCCATTTGGATTCCCCCAAGGCAAGAAGGCGAGGGAGTCCAAACCTGAGTTCGGCGATTTTGAAGGATTCTGCGAGTTATGTTGATGCAGCATGCTCGGACGAAGGGTGACGGCGGGTCAGAGCTGCTGTTCGGATGCGCTGTGCGGATCGCTGGCTAGACAGCGGGCGGTGCGCGAGGGGGATTGGGGCCGCTGCGCTCCTGAATGGGAAGCGCTGTTCCGGGGGATGATTCTTTTAGTGCCACCACCCTTACGCACGCCGGTAGATGGGCGGCGTCGAGGTTGATTCGCTTTCCACGCAGGCGATGCGCACGCTGATTGGGGGCATGCGCGCTGACTGCGGTGAGGACCGCGCGGTAAGGCGAATTCGCAGCTCGATTATTCCTGGGTTGCTTTACGGCGTGATTGGAAGCGTGGCACGAAGGCGAACTGATGCGGGTCCCGAATGCCCGGAGGCTCAGGGGAGACAACATCAAGACCAGAAGCAGAGCCCTGGAAATTGAGCGGCAAACCTTCATGACTGAGAGTTCCGAGTATACCCATCGTGAAAACGATTGTGCAATGGAATGTTATGACGGGGTCAACAAAGGCCCGTTACGCGAGGCACGCGATCCGTTACGCGGACGCAGTTACGTTTAATCGTTACTGTTGAATCAGTTGACAGGGTTGGCCGGTGGCTTTGATGATCCGATTGTCCCCAGAAGTGCTTCTAATGAATTGGGAGCGCAGGCAAAGAGGACGGATCAAAATGGAACTTGAGGGGTTCTCGCAAAACTTGAGCGGCGGAGAACATCAGTCTTCTATTGCTGAAATGATTGGTGGATTGATCGAGAAGCGGGGATATTACTCGGTGATCGATGAATTGGTGGCCACCGTCTATAACCTTGGCGAAATTTCACTGGCCGACCCCGAGAACAGCCAGAAGATGCGCGATTTCGACATGTGGGCTTTCGCGGTGAGAGCAGCCATCCTGAAGCATGAGGGTGAAAACACCTTCGAGAGCCGGGTAACTGAAGCGGACCGTCGATTTGCGCGCAGCATGGGGATCATCCTGGATTGATCTAAATTCCTGCAAATAGTTGAACTTAGGCAATCCGTGAGTTGGCATCATTCACGGGCAGCGCAGAAGTGTGATTTAGCTCACATCCGGAAGACAGACCTCATGGGACTATCACGAAGTAGCAAGTAATGGGTTCTGGAAAGTTGTCGCTATTTCCGTCCGAATCTGTGCCTACCGTTTTTCCCCGAACCACCTGAAAAGAGATCAGAAAAGGAAGAAACGCCCAAGCTTCATGTCTTGCTGAGGCAGTCTCGCCTTGTGCGGATCTGCCCCGGTGCGGGAACGTGTGCACCGACAATTTCCCCGGGAGGTTAGATCGTGAAGGTATTCACCAGTGTTTTCGTTCTCGATCGTCTTCAAACGACTTTTGACGATATTGAACTTAGCCAATATGCCGATCGTTCGGATTCAGAGTTTATTGGGGAGACGGACGGGATGAGGCGCCGGATCGTGGAACTGCAAGCCCGAATTGATCGCACGTCGGCGTCTGGCGGACCTGAGCGAACCACGGCATGAGCATCCAACCAACCCGTCCAATGTTGGCCGCACTTCAGGAGACACTTCGCAAGCTGGAGAGCTCTGACGAGTCGGAGACAGCCGAGGTAGCCGATTTGAAGCGCATTCTGCGCAGGCGCATTGCCGATGTCGCCGGAATACAGGGACGTTTCAGCAGAAGTGGGGACCAACGTTGAGTATCCATTCAGATGATCACCTGCTCGATACTCTTCGCGCGGTGCTGCGCAGATTTGAGAGCGACTGCGCACACGACGCGAAGAGCGTTGCAGACTTCAAGCGGATCCTGCGGGCCCGGATCGCGGAACTCGAGGCAGCGGAACGCTCGCGTGTCGATGCCCGTTTGAGAGGGCGCACGGAGTAGGAAATTCCAGGATCACCAACTGAGATGAAGCAGGCGGCGACCCTCAGCGGAGCGCCCAGAGCTGAGCGGCACGCTGGCCTGTTCCGACGAAGCACTACTAGAGCCCATCATTTTTTCGGAGTGAAGCCCATCGTCAATTTCCGGTCATCTTCCCCGGCTGGTTTTGAACGGTGAATGTCTTCCACGTGCTTTCGGAAAGCGCGGCTCAGGGACGGCTGCACGTCATCGGCGAAGGGATGGTTGCAGGCGGAACAGCGCTTGATGTTTCCATGGCGCACGAGATGAGGGGGAAGGGTGAGGCGAGTCATGGAGAAACCATGATAAGTCTTCCGGCAAAGGCGTCGATGGAAAAGTACTTGCAGATTGTCCGGGCTCAGCTTCCGTTTACGGTGAGCTTCATCTTCTCTTTGACCGCCCGCGCGAGTCTTTCAATCAGCTCTGCTCTACGGATGATGTCGTTTGAGAGTGCGCCCTGATCCGAGCTCTGAGCAGAGGTGTTCAATTCGCTTGCCAGCTTGAGAATCTCGGTGCTGTCGTGATCAATCTGTCGCTTGCGTTCGACGTTGGCGGCTTCGAGGCTCTTTTTGGTGGCTGATTTGCGGTGCATTTGCATCTGCGTGTTCTTATCGGGCCAATCGTTGCCGGCAGGAACGGGGTAGGATCTCTCGATGTACTGGGGAGGCTGGTTTGCGGCTGGTTGCTGCGCGGTGGCGGGGCCGGCTAAGGGAAGCGCAGTCAGCAGGAGGGAGTACATTCGTTTGCTCAGGGGAGCAAACGTGCGCGATATCGAGCGGATCTTCATATCGCGGGCCTTTCTGAGGGAGCGGGCGAGACGCCCGATGGGCAATGATACGACTTCAAATGGTTCAGGGAAGCTGAATTCTTCAGCTTTCATTGGAGTCAGCCGCTAGCGACTGTTTCATGCGTATTGCACAAGGCCGGAATCGCTTTGGAAAATTGAGAACCTGTAGACTGAAAGAGCGCATTTCTTCGCCTTTCGGCGGGAGGTTGATCTCGATGTCATCCGTAATTCTTCCATCGGCTCCATCGGAGTCGCGTCCGGGGAGGTTTGGGATCTATGGTGGGCGGTATGTTCCCGAGACGCTGATGGCGGCTCTGCTCGAGCTGGAGCATGAGTACGAGCTGGCGAAGGCCGATGCGGTGTTTCAGAAGGAACTGGACGATCTGCTGCGGGATTTCGCGGGGCGCCCAACCCCGCTGTATTTTGCGAAGCGTCTGACGGAAGAGCTGGGCGGGGCGAAGATCTATCTGAAGCGCGAGGACCTGCTGCACACCGGTGCGCACAAGATTAACAACGCGCTGGGCCAGGGATTGCTGGCGAAGCGGATGGGCAAGAAGCGAATTATCGCTGAGACCGGCGCGGGTCAGCACGGCGTTGCGACGGCGACGGTGTGCGCGTTGCTGGGGCTGGAGTGCGTCGTCTACATGGGCGATGTAGACATGGAGCGGCAGGAGCTGAATGTGCTGCGCATGCGGCTGCTGGGCGCCGAGGTGCGCGGGGTCTCGTCAGGATCGAAGACGCTGAAGGACGCGATCAGCGAAGCGATGCGGGACTGGGTGACAAACGTACGCACGACGCACTATCTGCTGGGGAGCGCTCTGGGTGCTCATCCGTATCCGACAATGGTGCGCGATTTTCATCGCTGTATCAGCCGGGAGATGAAGCAGCAGATCCTGGAGAAGGAAGGACGGCTGCCGGATGCCGTAATTGCGTGCGTGGGCGGCGGGTCAAATGCAATTGGGGCGTTTTATGAGTTCCTGCAGGATCGCGATGTGCGGCTGATTGGCGTGGAGGCGGGCGGCACGGGGACTGAGCTCGGGCAACATGCAGCGAGGTTTCAGGGTGGAGTGCCTGGCGTTCTACAGGGAACGCTGTCGTACATCCTGCAAGACGAGGATGGGCAGATCGCGCAGACGCATTCAGTGTCGGCGGGACTGGATTATGCATCGGTCGGACCGGAGCATGCTGCGCTGCATGACTCGGGACGGGCCGAGTATGTGTCACAGGATGATGCGGCGACCATGGACGCGGTGGTGAAGCTGGCGCGCACCGAAGGGATTCTGCCGGCCTTGGAGAGCGCGCACGCGGTGGCGGAGTGCATCCGGATCGCGGGGTCGTTCAAGCCGCATGACATACTGATAGTGAATCTTTCAGGACGCGGCGATAAGGATATGGGAATTATTGCGCGGGAGCTGAAACTAACAGGGAAGTGAAGTGGTATCCCAGGTCCCCAAGTGCGAGGGACCTGGGGCACCCGCAGTGTGGATTTTGATTGCATGGCATTAGAGTTCAGGCACAAGCCGGGAATGGTGGCGTATCTCACGACGGGTGATCCCGATGTGGAGACGTCGCTGAAGATCGCGATCGAGGCGATTGATGCCGGGGCGGATGTGATTGAGCTCGGGGTGCCGTTTAGCGATCCGCTCGCGGACGGGCCGGTGATTCAACGGGCCAGTGAGCGCGCTGTGGCGCGGCATACGCGGATGGCGGATGTTCTGCGAGTGGCGCAGGGAATTCGCGCGGCGCGAGCGCATGCGGGACTCGTGATCTTTACGTACCTGAACCCGATCCTCCGGTACGGACTACGGAAATTCGTCGATGATGCGAAGGCGGCGGGTGCGGACGGCGTGCTTGTAATCGACTTGATCGTGGAAGAGGCTGGCGAGTACCTGACGGAAATGGAACGTGTGGGGCTGGCACCGATATTCCTGGCTGCTCCTACGAGCCCTGAGGATCGGCTTGAGGCCTTGGCTAAAAATGCAAAGGGATTTATTTACGCGATTTCGCGCGTCGGGATTACGGGCAAGCAGCAGAGCCTGACGGCTGATGCAGAGGCGCTGGTGAGCCGGATCCGGCGATGGAGCAAGCTGCCGGTGGCCGTGGGATTCGGTATCTCCAACGCGGAGCATGTGGCGCGGGTCGGGGAGTTTGCGGATGCAGCGGTGGTCGGCAGCGCGATTGTGGAGTTGATCGAACGGTCGGCTCCCGAAGCAGCGCCGGAAGCTGTTGCCCGATTTATCAAGGGTCTGCGCCAGCCCCAAGCTGCGCTGACCCGGTAAAGAAGACAGTGGTCAGGGATCAGAGATCAGTTCTTAGTTGCGGATGGCCGGGACTGGATCCAGTTTCATTCGCACTTAGACGGTGAGCTGAAGGCTGAGAGCTAACGGCAGCTATTCACGCATAACGAGGATGAAATGACGCTGGAAGAATTGCGCGCACAAATCGATGCTCTGGATCGCCAGCTTGTGGAGTTGCTGAGCGAGCGGGCCCGCGCCGCACTGATGATCGGCCACCTGAAGGTCAAAACGTCGTTGCCGGTGTACGAACCGGCACGCGAGAAGGTGATCTATCAGAATGTGCGTGCGGCAAATAAGGGGCCTTTGCCCGATATCGAGTTGACGCACATCTACGAGCGAATCATCGACGTGATGCGGGCGCTGCAGCGGAACGAGCTGGCTTCAGAGAGAGCTGCCCTGAAGGGCCAAGGCACTGGCGCACCGGACGGCGATACTCCGGGATCGGCGCCCGAGATTAGGAAAGAAAAATGATCGTTGCAATGCAGGAGAAGGCCACCGAAGAGCAAATCGATTACGTGATCGAAGCGATGGTGGAAGAAGGGGTAGAGGTTCACCGCACGACGGGCGCGACGCAGACGATTCTTGCGGCTGTAGGCCCGACGGCCACACTGGATCAGACGAAATTTGAAAATCTGCCCGGGGTGCTTAAGGTTCATCGAATCAGTTCGCCGTACAAGCTTGCGGGCAAGGGGTTCAGGCCCGAGGGCACCGTCATCGAGTTTGGCAACGGAGTAAAGCTTGGCGGCGAGCAGGTCGTCGTGATGGCGGGGCCGTGCTCGATCGAGAACGAAGAGCAAATTGGCGAGATTGCAAAGAGCGTGAAGTCCGCTGGGGCGAGCTTTCTGCGGGGAGGTGCGTTCAAGCCGCGCAGTTCTCCGTACGCATTTCAGGGGATGGGAATTCCAGGGCTGAAGCTGATGCACGATGCGGCGCGCGCGAATGGGCTGCTGGTGATCAGCGAAGTGATGGAGATTTCGCAGATCGAGCCGATGCTGCCGTACGTGGACTGTTTCCAGGTGGGTGCGCGCAATATGCAGAATTTCAATTTGCTGCGCGAACTTGGCGCGGCGCGTAAGCCGGTTCTGCTGAAGCGCGGGATGGCAGCGACGATCGAGGAGCTGCTGCTCTCGAGCGAGTACATCATGAGCGGCGGGAACTACGATGTGATTCTGTGCGAGCGCGGGATCAGGACGTACGAGACGGCAACGCGCAACACGATGGATATCTCAGCGATTCCGGTGGTGAAGAAGCTGTCGCATCTGCCGATCGTGGGAGATCCGTCGCACGGGACAGGTCATCGCGATATGGTGGCCCCGATGGCGCGCGCGGCGGTGGCTGCGGGGGCGGACGGGATCATCGTGGAGGTGCACCCGAATGCGGATAAGGCGGCGTCGGATGCGGCGCAGACGCTCTATCCTGATCAGTTCGAGAAGCTGGTCGGCGAACTGCGGGTGATTGCGAAGGCCGTTGGAAGAACGCTGTAGATTCGTTCGTATTTCTGGTCTGAAATGAGACCGGTGCGACCGCATCCCAGGATCTTGGTATCCCAGGTCCCCAAGTGCGAGGGACCTGGGGCACCCGGCCTTGTAGTCTGAACGGGAAGAAGGAAGCGCATGGAGAGCATCGCGATCTTAGGCACGGGCCTGCTGGGAACTTCGGTAGGCCTTGCTCTGCGTGCGTCTGGATTTTCTGGCGAGATCTTCGGCTGGAATCGCAATCTGGCCAACGCGGAGACCGCGGGCCGAATGGGTGCGCTGGATCGCATCGTCGGGGATCCCTTGACCGCTGCGCGCGAGGCGCAGGTGGTGCTGATCTCAGTCCCTATCTACGCGAGTCTCGATCTGATGGAGCAGCTTTCGACGGAGCTTGGCCCCGAGCATCTCGTCACGGATGTGGGGAGCACTAAAGGGCAGATCACCGAGGCTGCGGATCGCTTGTTCAACACGCCGGCGCGTGCGGGTTTCCTGCCGGGTCATCCGATGGCGGGTAAAGAGCGGGGCGGCGCGGAGTTGGGCGATGCGGATCTGTTTCGGGGCGCGGTCTGGCTGTTTACGGATTTTCCGGCATGGCATCGATCGGAGCGGGCCACCGAACTCGCGCGCAACTGGCGCGAGTGGGTGATCAAGATGGGATCGCGTTGCATCGATCTTGAGCCGAAGAGGCATGACGAACTTGTCGCCTGGGTGAGCCACCTCCCACAACTGACGGCCACGGCGCTCAGCGCGCTGCTGCAGGACAAGGTGGGAGATGCGCCCGAGTTAAAGGATGTAGGCGGGCGCGCGCTCCGCGAGATGACGCGGCTGGGCGCCAGTCCGTTTTCGATGTGGCGCGATATCGCACTGACAAATACAGAGTCGATTGATGCTGCGCTGCAGGCCCTGGAACAGCACATCGCGCATATACGAGAGAATCTGCGGACGCCAGAGTTGCGGGACGAGTTTGGAAGGGCGAACAAATTCAGGGAACAAGGGAACAACTAGGGGACGAGGGAAGCCGGGAACGAGGGGACCAGAGGACGGGGACGCAGGGACTATGGACTGGGGACTGTTGCGGCTTGCTTCACGGGTTCGAGGACGTCGATTTCAGGATTGAGGGCCTGGAAGCCTTCTGCGCGAGCGGCTTCGAGGAGCATGAGTGATGCGGAGATAAAGAGGATCTCTGTGCCGCGAAACATCTCTCGCGCGACCATCGCGGCTCCGAGTTGAAGCGCATCTGTCCAGCGGAGGCGGGAGCGATCGAGTAGCTGGCGAGCAGCTTCAAGAACTGCCGGATTGAGAGGCTCCTGCACCATGCGTGCGGCTTCAATGCGGAGAATTTCAAACGCACCTGCGGCGTTGACGGCACTGATATCGCCAGCACGTTCACGCCGTCGAATCGCGGCGTAGACTTCCAGAGGCGCGGATGCGGCGATGAGCTTTCGATTGTCCTCGATGGATTCCATGAGCCGAATAAGTGATTCGGTGCCGGGCTCCTGGACGAAGAGCTTGGCGAAGGCCGTGGACTCGAGGAAATAGCAGTTCACAGCTTGCCTCGCTCCTCGTGAATGTCGTCTGTGATCGGTTCACCCTGGACGACGACGGGGTGGAATCGCTGCGCTTCTTCTGGCACACCGGCTTCGGCCCGGTTCAGCCTGATGGTCGTGGTGGGGTAAGCCGGCGTTTTAGGATTGGCGATCTTGCTCGTCAGGACGACTCCGCGCTGAATTGCTTCGGCGAGAATTGCCTGCCTGGACTCGGGATGCTGATTCCATCGAAACGTCTTACGCGGCAGGAAAGAATCGCGAAACCACTTGAGAGCGATGAAGGCATGACCACCCCGTTCTGCTTCGGCGAGGGCGGCACACAATTCTTTGACGCGAGCATCAAGATCCGCAGGGGCGGCACTAATCTCTTCCGGCTCATCCTCGAAATCCCGTTCGACGGGACCACGAGAAGCGCGGCTCTGCCGGACCGGACCGGAACCGTCGTCAAGGCGTTCGAAGTAGATGCGGACTTCGTCTTCCTCGGGGGACCAGGTGTCGGCTAAAGCATTGCGTCGTTTGCTGCGGCCGTTTTCGCTGCAGAGCTCGACGATTGCCTGATATCCGGGAGGGGCGAGAAAACGCAAGGCACGCGCGAGTCCAGGATCCTGGGAGAAGGCAAGTTCGCTAAGGGCTTCTTCGATAATCTCTTCGGCGTCCGGGATACTTAGATTGCTTATGTCTGCGCTATTTTGCGCAGCCCGATTCGATTTCATGAGGTTCTCCGTATAAAGCATCTCTAGCCTGTGGTTTCCCGCCGCGTTCTAGTGAAAGTTGACCTGCTCTAAGCAGGCGTGTTGAGGCGGGTCACAGGTTCTTATTCTGGCTGTAACGGACCGAGTTTTCGTTTCCCGAACATTTGTAAGGTAACCTTCGCGGATTAAAAGTCTGGCTGAAGCAGCCCCCACGGCCAAGCCTCGGCTTCAGTCTGACACCCCACAGGGTCAAGAAACTCTAAGTAAAAAGCACTTCCAAACTAACCGCACCAGTGTAAACGATTGTGCAACCGAACCCTTGGCCCATGCAAGACCGGGACCGGTTGAACATTCTGTGCGGATGGGCCCAAGTTGTCTACTTCATCTAATGCTTCGGAGGGCTGCATCTCCGTACAATAGAAGAATGCGGCGAATTTCCCTGGTGTTGTTCCTGATATTTCTTTGTTTGGGGGACAAACCTGTGCAGGGTCAGCCCGGGCCGCCGGCGTTTGACCTTGTTGGGCCCAAGGTTGACGTTCATGTGAAGCGGGGCGAGGAGACTCTGCCGATTGGGCAGGTGCCGAACCTTCTGCCCGGAGACCGGTTGTGGGTGCATCCGGACTTCCCGGAAAGCCAGTCAGCGCACTACGTGCTCATTGTCGGCTTTTTGCGCGGGGCAACCAATCCCCCACCATCTGAATGGTTTACGCGCGTCGATGCGTGGTCGAAAAAGGTACGTGCCGAGGGAGTTTTTGTCACTGTTCCGGCCGAAGCACAGCAGGCAATCGTGTTCCTGGCACCTTCGACGGGTGGAGATTTCAGCACTCTACGCAAAGCAGTCAAGGATCGTCCCGGGGTATTTGTCCGAGCGGCTCAGGACCTGAACTTTGCCAACTCAGACCGGATGCGGCTGGATACCTATCTGGCCGAGGTAAAGGTCACATCTCAGACTGATCCGAAGTCTTTGAAAGAACGGGCGCAGAAGGCAGCTTCTGTCCTGGGGATCAGGGTGGAGCAGCAGTGCTTCGACAAACCTTCGGATCAGCAGGCTCCCTGCCTGACACAACATACCGAGGGCATGGTCCTGGATGACGCCAACGTGTCCAATCGCGTGTCCCAATTGACCAGCGGAAGCAGTGTGGACCTGATGAACCAGCTGGCTTATTCGCCAATTGGGGGCGCGGGGGTATTCAGCCCGTATATCGGAGCGATTCTGGATACGGCACGGATTCTGGCCTCACTTCATACCGCGCATTTTCAGTACATTCCGGCACTTTCGCTTCCAACGGAGGACACGCTGAACCTGCGGCTGAGTGTTCCGCCCTCGTTCAAAGACCCGAAATCGGTTGTTGTCGTGGCGCTGCCACCCGTAGGGCCTGCGAAGATGCCTCCTCTGCACCCGTCGAACCCGTCGGACGAGTTCTGTGCGCAGAAACCGGGCCTGGTGCTGCCCGCCGAGGGAGCTCCGATGGTCTACGGAAGCGCCCAGGCGCATGATCTGAGTCTTCGGATTAAGACAGAGAAGGGAGTCATCGAATTACCAGTCAAGGCAGATGCCGGGAAGGGAGGGCTGGTTTTGACGAAGCCCGCTCCCGCATTACCGGCTGGAGACCATACCGGCGTGATCGCCGGCAAATGGGGATTCGAGAACTGGGAAGGGCCTCGCTTTCACCTGGTAGCCTCTGCTGCGGGAAAGTGGACGGTCGTTTCCAGCGATGAGCTTGCGCTTGTTGTGGGCCGGGAAGATACGCTCCACGTTCAGGGAGAGAACACTCTCTGCGTCGAAAGGGTGGATGCACAGCCAGCGGGAGGGTCTGAGCTGCCCGTCCAGTGGAAGTCGCCGAAGCCGGAGATGCTGGAGTTTGCGGTTCCTCTTAAGGACGCCAAACCGGGCGAGGTGAGCATCAACATCCATCAATACGGACTGGAGAAGCCGGACGAACTGAAGTTGATGGCCTATTCGGAGGCGGCGTCACTTGATCGTCTGTCCCTGAGTGCTGGAGACCAGCAGGCAATGCTGACAGGGAACCGACTCGATGAGGTCGCGAAGGTCTCATTCAACGGAATCGAGTGGACACCGGCAGATCTGAGGCGCGTTCAGGATGTCGATCAACTTACTCTCAAGGCGACGAAGCCGACGGACACTCTGGAGCCCGGCAAGCGGTACTCAGCGAAGGTCGAATTGAGAGACGGGCGGGATTTGAAGGTCCCTGTCACCGTGGAGCGTCCGCGTCCGCAGGTGACCCTGCTGAGCAAAGGAACGCAGGAAGAGACGTCGAGCGATCCATCACCGGTCCATCTGGGAAGTCCCAACGATCTGCCCGTGGAGCGCCGGCTGGTGTTCTTTCTGAAATCCAAATCGCCGCAGAACTTTCCCCGCGACCAGAAGGTAGAGGTAGCGGCAGCGGACAACAGCTTTCACACCACGCTGTCACTCACCGATGGGACCCTGATGCTGGAAGATGCAAGCACAGCACTGGCAGTCGTTGAGCCACTTGCGAAGTTTGGATCGTCCGCTTTCGGGCCGGTGCAGGCGAGGGCAATCTCCGGGGATGGAGTAACAGGCGAGTGGCTGTCGCTGGGAACGCTTGTTCGTTTGCCGGGCTTCAAGGACCTGCGCTGCCCGCACAGCGTGTCAAAACAGTGCACGCTGACGGGAACGAATCTTTTTCTAGCGCGATCCATTTCAGCAGACTCTGAATTCGACAATGCTGTGGACGTTCCGGCGGACTTTACCGGTACGCAATTGATGGTGCCCCACCCGGCGAACGGGGTGCTGTACCTGAAGCTCCGCGACGATCCAGAGACTGTTCAGACGCTGGGACTCACAGTACAGCCGGCGCTTCCCAACTCCTCTACTGCATCGACCAGGCAGAGTGAACCGAAGCAGTCGGAGCAGCAGAATGCGCCGACGCCGCCGCCATCAAAGACGGAACGGTAGCGTGGTTTCTGATCCCGAGCTGGTGTTTGGACTAGTTGAAGTAGGCCCTGTTCTTCTCGGCGAAGTCAGCTTTGTCGGCCGGAAGATCGGCGTCCGAAAAGATTGCGTTCTGAGCGCAGACGCTGGCGCAGTTTCCACAGTCGATGCATTCGTCGGGGTTGATGAAAACCTGCGATACGGTTCCAGCGGCTGGATCGGACTGCTGAGGCGCAATGGCGGCTGTGGCACACTCCGAGACACAGACGAAATCTTTGGTGCATGCATCGGTGACGACGTAAGCCATGAATGAAAGCTCCTTGAATGATGGCGGCGCTGTTTGGGTCTGCGCTTGTTCTGAGCCTATCGGCGGACGCAGCGGGGTCTCGGTGACTCGAATCACAGGGCGAGGAGAGGGCCATCGGAAAATGTTTCTTTCCGTGTCTTACTGGCCGAATCTGAATGGGTTGCAGACCCTCGGAGCCTGCTCTACAGGGAGAGTTTTACGTCCGTCCGGTTGCCGGAGGGCCGGCCAGTTCGCCTTTGATGCTTTTCGACGTACATGGCGGCATCGGCTGAATTCAGCAGGCTGTCCTGCGTGTTTCCGTCGACGGGGAAAAGGGCAACACCGAAGCTCGCGGCGCCGCGAATTTGATTGCCGTCGATCTGAAACGGATGCGTGAAAACGGATTCGAGACGCGCGACAACGGAATGAATGTCCTCATGCTGTGACGCCTCACGGATGAGCACTGCAAACTCATCGCCCCCCAGGCGAGCCATGACATCCTGGGGCCGAAGTTGATGCTTCATCCGGAGAGTGACCTGCTGCAGATACCGGTCGCCTATCTGGTGCCCGTAGTGATCGTTGATGAGCTTGAATCCGTCGAGATCAATGTAGATCAGCCCAAAGCTGGACTTCTCTGACTTAGCCCGCTCGATCATTTCGCCCAGGCACCTTTCAAGCGAGAAGCGGTTGTGGAGTTCGGTGAGGAGATCGAATTCAGACCGGTGCTGGAGGTCGGAGTAGAGCCGCCGATTTTCGATGGCAAGGGCGATGAGGCCGGCGGCAGAGGAGAGAGCGTCGGTTTCAGCTTTCACAGCCTTGGTTTTGGCGTGAAGAGCAGCGCTGACGACGCCGAGCTGTACACCAGATCGCGACAGAATGCGCTGCTCGACAATACGCAAGCCAGTGAACTTGCTGGGGCGGGTTCCACGCTGGCGGCCGTCGGTCAGTTCGCACCAGCAGGCTGCCCCGTTCAACCTGAACGAGACAATCTCGGTCGCCTCATCAACCATATCCAGCAGAGTAGTCGAGCCGTTCAGATGTTCCAGAACGCGGCTGCGCATCTGTTCCATGCGAGCTAGACGAGCAATGTGAGTCCGTCCCCGGCGCTCCGTGCGCCACGCGATGGTTCCAATGATCACCATGCCGGCGAGCAGAGCTCCCACCAGGTAGGTCAGGTTTCTCACGTTGAGGAAAGAAGGGCCCGCCAAAACGGTGAGATCTTCCGACGAACGGAGGAGGATATCGAAAGCGGTCGGTTCCTGGCTCTGCTCGGCTTTGGACACCTTGCAGACACCCACAATGCGCACCTTCGATCCGGCTGGTATGTCGAGTATGGGGCGAAGAGCGGCGTGTAGAGGGTGTTGAAGGATTGCCTTGAAAAGGTGTCCGCCAGAGACGAACACATATTCGTCCTGGGCAGCTTCGCGAACCGCGGTAAGCAGCTGACCGTCGATGGAAACGAGATCGAGTGCGTGATCGCCTCGCGCGAGGACATCAGAACTGGAACTGGCCGGGGTCACTTTTGAAGGCGAGTTTGTTTCGTCAATTGCGCCGCCGGTGAGAACGAGTGAGCCGTTCTGCACATCTGGAAACCCTGTAACAGTTGCGAGGTTTCCGATTTTGACCGACTGCTCAAACTGAGTTGTGACCAGAAGGCTCCGATCACCGCTTTGCAAAACCAGTGTTGACCCGGGCTCGTAATAGGTGATGGTGCCCGTGACTTTGACTCGCTTCGTACTGTTCTGAACCTCGTACCCGCTCAGAATCTGGTCCATGGGGGTCACGGGGAGGTCTTTCGGGGCTACGGACGCGCGCCGGATAACTTTCAGGTCTGCAGTGGATGGAACCTCCATGAGAATGCCGGTGATCTGAAGTTTTCGATCGAACCGGCCGGCTACGGCGCCTGTGACCTCAACTTCGGAATCGAGGAGCGACGGCAGGTCGATTGGCCCATAGCGAGGCATTTGAGCATCGACGGTTCCGCCACTCATTTGGAGTTGCAGGTACAGCGTAGAGATCCCGACGTCGTTGATGAGATTCGCGCTGCGGACAAATCCACGTACGGTTGCTCGCTGGCAATCGAGTTCGGCGCGTATGAGGCTCCGGAAGTCTGCCTTTGCGGCTATGGGAGGCGAGCCATGGTCTTTGAAAATCACCTTATCCGCTTTGATTTCGGGGCGGAAGCTGGCGCGGGTGGTGCCGACTACAAGCACTCGATCGCCGGGAATGAACTTTTGATCCGAAGTCGTCTCCACATAGATAGCCGCGTTTCCATCCTGAACAAACAGGTCCACATTGCCGGGTACGTAGTACGTCACGACGGCTGGGAAAGAGACCGGGAGAGCCCGACCTGCCTGATCGTTGGTGAGATTGTGGATTGCGCCCAGCGTCCCGATAGGAGCGGTTTCCGCGCCGGCCGTCAGCGCTGAAATCAGCAGCGCTGCGAAGATGGTCGGAGCGAAGGTGCGAAAGAACTTCATCATCGTAGCCGATCAACGCTCGACGACCGAGTTCAACGTCTCGAGAACACCCGAGTGATGAGATCGGAGCATTCGGCTATCGATCCTGGGAGATCCAAAAGGCTAAAAACTTTGGATATTCGAATTAGTGTATCGCCCAGTTGGATCGTGCGCGCTCCCCAAAAAGAGGGAGCAAGTGACTTTGGCGTCTGGTGGGTGGGTGCTTAACAAAAAGCCCACCGTTTGGGGTGGGCTTTCTGTATGTGGGTTCAACCGTTCAACACTCGCCTCAACCCACGTTGGCTTGAAGATATGCGCATATGGGGAGTTCACGCATCCCTCATCGGTAACCTGAAGGCCAAAGAGCGGGAACCGAGGTACATCAGATCCCGCTACGCTGCAATGCAACCCTGCCGTATCGGGCCCTGACGAAAAGCGGCGAAGTCTCTTCTGTTCCGCCCCGCGAGCCTCGTGATAGCGTAAGAGGACCGAAATGAGCGGTTTCCCCGTACGTGAAACATCCTGGGTTGGGGGGCAGAGAACACAAGGCACCCGTGTGCTTAACCGCATGGTGATTGCGGCTCTCCTCTCTCTGTCTCAATTTGCAGCAGTTTCGGAGGCGCAAAAGGCCATCGAGAAACCCGCCGTGGTGCAGCCGGGTGCTCCGGGCGAGCCTACGAAGCCGCTCCCGACGGACACGCATGCGAAGCTTCCGCCCATTTCCCGAGCGGATGTCGACTTTATGCAAGGTATGATCATGCATCACTCGCAAGCCGTAGAAATGACGGCGCTTATCCCGTCTCACACGGAAAATGGAGCGGTGCGGGCCCTCGGCGCCAGAATCAGCAGCTCGCAAGCCGACGAGATCCGGATGATGGAGCGATGGCTCGTTGCGCGGGGCCAGGCGACCTCGATGCAGATGCCAGGAATGCCGGGGATGGATATGCAGGGCAATTCGATGGCGTTGATGCCGGGGATGCTCTCCCCGGAACAAATGGAAGCGTTGAGAAAGGCGCACGGAGCTGAGTTCGACAAGCTGTTTCTTAGCGGAATGATTCAGCATCATGGCGGTGCGCTGGTCATGGTGAAGGATCTGTTCAATAGTGCCGGAGCGGGACAGGACGCAGAGATCTTCGATTTTGCGACGGACGTAGATAACTCGCAACGAGCAGAAATCAGAATCATGCAGAAACTACTGGAGGAGCTTCATTGAATTTGACGAGGAGAATGGTACTTTCCCTTGCCGCGATGGCCGCGGTTCTCATCTTCCCCGAATTGAGCCATACGCAAGAACCAAAACCGGCGCCAGCTCCGGGACAGACGCAGACATCTCCACAAGAGCAGGAGAAACCAAAGGCCCAGGCAGACCCTTTTGCGGCGCAGCCGGCTCCCCCGCTGCCGCCGGGCACGAAGGGATCGGATGTTAACGATCCGCGAGCGAAACTGAAGCCAGGTATGTACGACGCGGGCGAAACCGCCAAGGGGATGAAACATGTTGCGTTCGTAAAGAAGCCAGATGCATTTCAACTCCAGGCGACATCGAGCGATGATCCGAGCGTTCAAAAGATGCTCGGTCAGCTGGGGGTCGGGTCTGCAGAAAAGATGCCCAAGGGTATGCAGATGGTGATTGCTCAACTGGCATTCGCGAATTCCGATTTCGCATTTCAAGGAAATCATCTCTTCCAGGGAAATTTCTACGGAGTAAACATCTACGACATCAGCAATCCTGCGAAGACGTCACTGCTCACATCGATGGTCTGCCCGGGTGGACAGGGTGACGTGTCGGTCTACGGCAATCTGATGTTCATGTCCGTGGAGATGCCGAACGGGCGCATCGATTGCGGTGCACAGGGCTTTCCTCCGGAGCCGGCGCCTGAGCCCGGACACGAAAAAGATCGCCGCCTGCCGGTCCCGCAGAAAGAGCGGTTCCGGGGTGTGAGGGTTTTCGACATCTCCGACATTAAGAGTCCAAAGCAGGTCGCGGCAGTGCAGACGTGCCGCGGTTCGCATACGCATACGCTTGTTGTAGACCCGAACGATAAAGACAACGTGTACATCTACGTTTCAGGCACCTCATTTGTCCGGCAGTCAGAGGAGCTTGCGGGCTGTTCAGGTGAAGGCCCGGAAAAAGATCCAAATACGGCACTGTTCCGCATCGATGTCATCAAGGTTCCTGTCGCGCATCCGGAAGAGGCCGCGATTGTCTCGCATCCTCGCGTGTTCATCGATCCGCGCTCCGGAGTAATCAACGGATTGAACAACGGCGGGAGCCACGGAAAAGGGGAAGAGAAGCCGCGCGACACGGATCAGTGCCACGACATTACGGTTTATTCGTCGATCGGCCTGGCGGCTGGGGCATGTTCCGGGAACGGCCTGCTGTTGGATATCAAAGATCCGGTCAATCCAAAGCGCGTCGATGCGGTGAACGATCCCAACTACTCGTACTGGCACTCGGCGACGTTTTCGAACGATGGCTCGAAGGTGGTCTTCACAGATGAGTGGGGCGGCGGTCTGGGAGCGCGCTGCAGAGCGAATGATCCGAACAAGTGGGGAGCAGACGCGATCTTCAATTTGAAGGACGAGAAACTGAGTTTCGCGAACTACTACAAACTGCCGGCAGCGCAAGGCGACACGGAGAATTGCGTAGCTCATAATGGCTCGCTCATCCCGGTGCCGGGCCGCGACATCGAAGTGCAGGCGTGGTACCAGGGAGGCGTATCGGTAATGGACTTCACCGATCCAGAGCACCCGCAAGAGATTGCCTATTTCGATCGCGGACCCATCGACCCGAAGATGCTGGTGCTGGGTGGAGATTGGTCGGCCTATTGGTACAACGGTGCAATTTACGGATCAGAAATCGCTCGCGGTCTGGATGTATTTGAGCTGACGTCGACTGATTTGCTGACACAGAATGAAATCGATGCCGCGAAGAGCGTCCGGGTGAAAGAACTGAACGTTCAAAATCAGCAGAAGCTGGAATGGCAGCCGAAGCTGGTCGTTGCCAAAGCCTACGTTGATCAACTGGAACGATCGCAGGCATTGCCGAAGGACCAGATCGCGTCCTTGCGGAAAGCAATCAGGAATGCGGAGAAATCGCATTTGAAAGAGAAACAAGTGGCCAAGCTGAAAGCTATGACCGGCGGACTGGAATCGGGCGCCGGAACGGCGAAAACGCATGCAGATGCGAGCAGAATGCAGGCACTTGCCGAGATTCTGAAGCACCCGGTTGCGTAGACCACCAGGCAGATGAACAGCGTGATCTGATGGAATATCGCTTTTTGTCACATTTCAGCCCAGGAAAGTAGATGTTGAGCAGCGGGCCAGATAACTCCTGGCCCGTTTTTTGCGTCTGTTAATCATGTAGCGGTGGTGTCTGTTCTTGCAGAATGTCAGCCGCTACTGTTTTTCTAATCAGCGTTTCTAGTTTGAAGAGGTTTCTAGTTCGAAGACGATAGGACGGTAAGTTAGAGGGCTGGATGAAAGCCCTTCGAGTAAAAGTACCTGGTTTGTCGCCTCTAATCAGATCTGGACAATCGGAGCTGCTCGCGCATCGCGCATGAGTTGGCTCGTGTCGCTGAGCGATCTGAATTCAATCATTGTGGTCGAAACTCGCTCTCTGCTTGAGAGTGCGGAAGGTTGCGCAGGTGTGTGTAGTGACCGCGAAGATCGTTGAACAGTCTCGAGAGATGTTGCTGGATGCGAAACACTCGTTGCGCCTACGAGAGACGGTTGCTTTGCACTTGTTCGAATCGATCAGATCACTTGAGGGAAGCGCACTTAGAAAAAATGGCGCTGACCGTGTAGTTATTACACCTCAACAGAAGATGCAGACCAGGACAGTGGAAGTGGATGCTCGAAGGCCGGGATCGTCAGAGGCAGCAGTGGCAGAGATGCCGCAAGTTACAGGTAGACAAGTAGAAGAAAGCCAGCAGATCCGCTTTCGCAAGGCCGTGTGTGGTGCCGTGCCGCCCCAACCAATGGCGATCACCGTCGCTGCCGGGTTTGGCACTCCAGATGCTCTACAGGTGGGTGTATTACCGCCGGTATTTGGGGCGGGATAGAAGAACTTAGATCGCAGCCCATGCGCAAGTAATACAGGTTCATATCTCTGGAACTTCAGAGGGGCATGGAAAAACAGGAGCGAGGGTATCGCGAATGCAAGCAACAAATAATGCACTAAATATATTGGAAAGCGATGGGCCGAGTTCGAATGCAGCAACACTCTCGTCCATTAGCGTATTACGTGAAACGCTTCCGGCGTCGACCTGGAAGAGGCCTTCGCCGTTCCTCTCATCTGCAGTCAAGCACTCGTTCTCGATGCGTTATGCAGTTTTGAAGCGGACGGTCGACATTGTGCTCGCGAGCTTGCTGATCATTCTGCTTTTCCCCGTGATGCTGGGCGTTGCGATTGCAGTAGCGATTACATCGCCGGGCCCGATCTTTTTCACGCAGGAGAGGCTCGGGCGTTTCGGCGTGCCTTTTCGGATCATCAAGTTTCGATCGATGTACTCGAAGAAGCCAAAGAATAACGTCCAGGCGATCAACGAAGTGCACCGCGAGATTCATCAGCGTAACGAGCAGGCTTATCCACTGAACAAGGACATTCCTGATCCTCGCATCACGCCCGTGGGACGCATCATCCGTAAGCTCAGCCTGGATGAGCTTCCTCAGCTCTTCAACGTGCTGAAGGGGGAGATGTCGCTCGTTGGTCCCCGGCCGATCGTCGAAGCCGAGGTGGCATTGTATGGACAGCAGTTCGCTTATTACGATCTGTTTAAGCCAGGAATCACAGGACTTTGGCAGGTTTCGGGCCGCAGCGACATTGGATATGACCGGCGTGTTCAGTTTGACCGCGAGTATGCCAGCAACTGGAGTTGCGCTCTGGACTTCGAGATACTCACTCGGACGATTCCCGCTGTTCTGACCATGCGCGGGGCTTACTAACCAGGGATAACCTCGCAACGATGTCTTAGGAAGCCGCGCAGGCGCGAAAAGTTCAGCGCCTGCGCGGCTTTGGTCTTAGGGAATCATTTCCCGGCAAGCGTCCTATTCAATCGCCCTATCAGAAGTTGCATCCAATGGAACAGCATCTGTAGTGAGCTGACGCCCCCATGCGGGGCAGCGATGCGGATAGGACGCGCCCGGTCTCTGCAGAGATCCGGCTCATCGGGCCCGAGGATTCCGCCGTAGCTCTGGGGTGCATGAGATCATGGTGAACGTTCTAATCAAAGACAAGAGCAAGAAATTGCCTCGCGACTTATTTCTGCCGACGTCTCCAGGAATCGGCCTCGTCCTATGCTGATCGATACCACTACGCCTCATCCATCACAAGGTATGTGGACCGCGGTGAAGCATTTCCTTCGCCACAAGGTCCCGCACGCGATTGGGCTCGACCGAGCTATTGCGTTTACTGTGCTCGGACGCGTAATTCAAGGATTGGGCAGCGTAGGAAGCGTGCTGCTGATCATCCATTTCCTTACAGCCGCGGAACAAGGGTATTACTACGCGCTCTGGAGCCTTGTCGCTCTTCAGAGCGTATTCGAATTGGGATTCTCGTTTGTGATCCTGCAAGTTGCCGCGCATGAGAGAGCCCATCTTGAGTTTCATGCGGATGGAAGCATCACGGGCAGCGAGGCAGCACACCTGAGACTTGCATCGCTGCTGCAGCGAGCTGTGAAGTGGTACACCAGCGCTGCCGTAGTCATGGGGATTGTGCTCCTCATTGGCGGCTTGAGATTCTTTTCATTACACCAGCAGCCCCAGGCGCCGAATATCTGGATCACTCCCCTGCGAGTCACGGTGCTTGCATGTGCAATCACGTTTTCTATCGGGCCGGTGCTCTCGTTTCTTGAGGGATGCGGGCAAGTTGCGCAGGTCGCGCGCATGCGCTTTTTTCAGTCGACGGTAAGTGTGGCGGCCTCGTGGACCGCCATGCTGAGCCATCACGGCCTGTTTTCGCCGGCGATGGTGCTGCTTGGCCAGGGGTTCGTGGCTGGCATTCTCTTGTACTCGAGGAGGCGCCTGCTGATTCCGCTGCTGCGGATGCATGTGCAAGGCCATGGCATCAGCTGGAAGCGCGAAGTGTGGCCGTTTCAGTGGAAGATTGCCGTAAGTTGGCTCTGTGACTACTTCATCTTCCAGCTGTTTACGCCGGTGCTCTTTGCGTTCCGCGGCCCGGAAGAGGCGGGACGCATGGGGCTCTCGATGAACATCGTGATGCAATTGAGCGCGATGATGCTGGCATGGATGACGACCAAGGCTGCACCGTTCGGGAGCCTGATCGCCAAGCGGGAGCGGCCCGAACTGGACCGGATGTTCTTCCGCTCGCTCCGCCAGTCGCTGGTCTTGTTCGCCGGTGCGGCATGCGTCGTGCTGATGGGGGTGCTTGTCTCGCCGTATATCCTTCCCAGGATCAGCCGACGAATCGAGGACTGGCCGATATTCCTGATGCTGCTCCTGACAGCCCTGAGCAGCCACGTGGTGCAGAGCGAAGCGATCTACCTGCGCGCACATAAGTGCGAGCCGTTTTTGATTCAGTCCATTGTGATCGCGACGTGCACAGCGGCCAGTGTTGTCGTGCTGGCAAAGACGTCGGGCGCGATCGGCGTGTCATTCGCATATTTCCTGGTGCTCGGGGTTGCCGGAGTGATTTCGGCGACGACAATTTTCAGAACCAAGCGCAACCAGTGGGCGCAGGCGGAGGGTTGATTATGCAATCGCAAGCCGACAGACAAGGGAAAGCGTCCGAGCATCGGATATCGGTGGCGATGTGCACCTTCAATGGCGCCCGGTATCTGCACGAGCAGCTGGAGAGCATTGCAGCACAGACCCGCCCGCCTTACGAATTGATCGTCTGCGATGACGGATCCACGGATGAGACTCCCGAGATTCTGAAGAAGTTCCAGGCAAACGCGTCGTTCTTGGTGACGATCGTCCGGAATGAAGTGCGTATGGGTTCAACGCGGAACTTTGATCAAGCGATCGCTAGGGCCCAGGGGGAATTCATCGCACTTTGCGATCAGGATGACCGGTGGCTTCCTCAAAAGCTGGAACGCCTGGCGGCTTGCTTATTGGAAAACCCGTTCCTCGGCGGTATCTTCTCCGATGCAGCTCTGATTGACGGAGAGGGACGGCGGGTGGGTATGACGCTCTTCGCCAAGCATAAGTTCACAGCTGCCAAGCAGAGAGGTTTCCTGAGTTGCCCGACTTCGACACTATTGAAGCATGATGTGGTGACTGGCGCGACGCTGATGTTTCGTTCGAGTATTCGACAATACTGCTCACCGATTCCCACCACATGGGTGCACGATGGATGGCTGGCATGGATGCTGGCCTTGCACTCTCGCGTCACGCTTATTCCGGAGCCACTCATCGAATATCGCATTCACGCGGGCCAGCAATTGGGCGTTGGAGCTTCGAGCGGAAACCGGGAAACGCGCCGACAGTTCTATGCGCGCGTGGCCCGGCAGTTTGAAGATCTGCTGGACCGAGTGCTCGCAGAAGGCTGGAACGAACAGGATACGCTGGTCCAGAAACTTCACGAGAAGATTGCCTTCCTGAAATGCCAATCTTCGCTGTCGCAGCGGCTAGGGGTTCGAACGATGCAGATGCTAGGGTTGCTGCCGAATTACCTGCACTATGCGCGCGGGCTAGGCTCATTGCGGAAAGACCTGCTGTTAGGCCGGGAGATGTCATGAGCGATCCGCTGCAGGGGGGCAGCATTCGCCCAGGTCGGCCGGCAGCCATGGGGACACCGGCATTATGGCCACCGATTCTGGAGAGGTCTGCGCATCACGAGATGGTCGCAGGACAGATAAAGATGGGGAAAGATCTTCCTCTCTTCTGCGATCCGCTGGTCATCTTTGTTGGCAATTGGGTGCTGATGGTGATCTCGTTGAGTCCCCAGATCACTTATGTGACCTATCCACACATGGGTATGCCGCTGGAACTCTTCGGCATATCGCTCGCATCGTTTCTTGTTGGCTATTTTGGATTGCGGAAGTTCCTGCGCGGCCGGGCTGCGGCACCCGAGATACCAGCCTTCAAACTCGACGTGACGTTGTTATGGCGGCTGAATCTGATTCTGTGCTTAGGCGCATTGATCATCATCGCTTTCAATTGGGCTCTGTCAGGTCCGCCGCCGGCGCTCGGCGACCCAACCTCTTACCTGAGGTATGGACGTTTCAAGCAGGTGCTTTTCCCGCTGCTTGTAATCGTCACGGTTAATGCTGTCCTTGATACCGTTCGGTGGCGCAGAGCACTGTTTATGGTGTTTGGGATTGCCGGGATGACCTTGTATGTCACGCGCGGTCTTCTGATGGTATCTCTGGTGCAGATGTTCTTCGTGTTTTCTCTTAAGACCAGGATCAGCACACGGAGACTCTACACAATTCTGATTTGCTTTATCGCCTTCGCGATCATCGTCATTACAGTAATCGGGAACGCGCGAACGGCGCAGGACGTCTTTCTCGAATATCTACAAATCAGGCTCAGGTATTCTCACTGGCCGATGGCGTATCTGTGGCTGACTTCCTACGTATCCATTCCATTTTCAAATCTGTGCTGGATATTCGCTAACGGGAGCTTCCACCGACCCACCTTCTCCTTCCTGTATCCCTTATTGCCCTCATTTCTTGCCCCGCCGGATCCGCATGCGTATATTCACGGCGACCCACGCATTATCGACGGCGCCAGCACATACCTGGTCGCATATGCCCTGGACTTCTGGTACCTCGGGATTGGTCTGGCGAATGTTGCGCTGGGAATGGGATGCGGTTGGCTGCGTGAACGTGCTCTGCCCCGAGGACCGCTTGTAGCGGCAATCCTTTTTACTTGTCTTTCCTTCATTTTTTTCAGCGATATGTTCACTCCCCTCTCGACGATTCTGCAGATCGCAATCCAGGTGGTGGTCCAGCGGAAGTGCTTCCACTGGGAGAGTGAGCAAATGGCGGGGATGGTTTCAGGATGAGCGAAGTCAGGCCGGTATTCGGCGAATCGGCAGCGAAATTGAACTTGATGACGGTGATTGTCCTTTACCGGATGGCACCGGATGATTCGCCAGCGTTCAAGAGTGTTGTGGCTGCACGAGATGCTTTTGGGCAGGGCACCGGAGAGGTGCGCGTGCTCCTGTGGGATAACAGCCCCGCAGCCGGAGCAGGAGACGGTTTGCCGGGCGGTGTCGCGTACTTTGCGGACGAGAGCAATTCCGGATTAGCTACGGCCTACAATCGCGCACTGGATTGGGCGGAACTTCACGGCGCGGAGTGGCTGCTGACGCTCGATCAGGACACGGAGGTACCGGAGGACTTCTTCCTGAAGATGGCAGCGGCTGCCAATAAGAGCACGCGGTACGCGGGAATTGCGGCAATTGTTCCGCAGATCGCCGCAGGCGGGAAGCAGCTCTCGCCAAACTGGTTTCAGTTCGGTGCGATTCCGCGTTGGTATCCCGAAGGATATGTCGGCGTGCCTGCCGAGCCGGTTTTTGCATTCAACTCGGGAGCCATGCTGAGAGTCGATGCGCTGCGACAGGTTGGCGGGTACGACCTGCGGTTCTGGCTCGATAACAGTGATGCAATGATCTTCAGCAAGCTCCATGAGCATGGAAAGCGCGTGTATGTGGCCGGCGATATCCAGGTGGAGCATGAGTTCTCCATGAAGGACATGCAGCGTCGCATGAGCGCGACTCGATACCAGAACGCGCTCTTCGCGGAGACGGCATTCTGGGATCTCCGCATGAATCGTTTGGCGGGGTGGGAGCGAACGCTGAGGTTGATAGTCCGGATCTGGAAGCACTGGGGCCGAGGAGACTCCGCAGAACTGCGCAGGATCACGTGGGCAGCACTGATGCGCAGACTGTTTACGTCGAGGCGGAAACGGATCCAGGAATGGATGGATGCGACAGAGAATCGCGTGCGAAACGCGCCATTGCAAGCGTCAGGAAAGCGGCGCATTTCTGTATGCATGGCCGCCTATAACGGAGGTCCGTACGTAGAGGCGCAGCTGCAGTCAATCTTGCAGCAACTGGATTCTGGCGATGAGGTCATCGTCATCGATGATGGGTCGAAAGATGACACGGTACGACGAATTGGACAAACCGGTGACGCGCGAGTCAGGGTTCTGCGACATCAGAGGAATTCAGGCGTGGTGGCGACCTTTGAGGATGCGCTGCGCTGTGCCACGGGCAAGATCCTTTTTCTCTCCGACGATGATGACCTGTGGGCCCCGACCAAGGCGAGGCGGTTTATTGATGTGTTCGAGAGTATGCCGGATGTCGAGATCGTCTCAAGCCGCGTACGAATGATCGACGAGCACGATCGCCCCTTGCCGGATTCACGGATCAACCGTCAGGGCAAGTTTGCGCCCGGTTTCTGGCGAAACCTGTGCATCAATCACTATCAGGGATCGGCGATGGCGATTCGCGCGTCGTTGCTTGGACGGGTCCTGCCTTTTCCGGGCCACGGATCTTTCCTTCACGATGCATGGATCGGAACTCGGAACGATCTTCTGGGCGGCAAAGTTTTCTTTATCGACGAGGATCTATTGTTCTATCGCCGGCACTCGTCCAATGCGAGTCGAACCAAGTCGCTGATGCGGCAAATTCAGGCGCGAGCTGACCTGCTGCTTGCGCACCTCAGGTATGCGCTACTTTAGGTCGTCGCGCGAGCGGAAGATCGATGCGCGGGCAAACTGGTGAAGAAGATGACACGTGAAGACGTGGAAGTGATCATCCCGACGTACAACGCGGCACGCTATTGGAAGGCGCTGTCTGCGGGAATCCGTTCCCAGACCCTGGAGCCAGCCCGCGTGATCATCATCGATTCCTCGTCCAAAGACGGCACTGCTGAAATGGCCCGGCAGGATGGCTTCGAGGTGCTGAAGATTTCACCGCAGGACTTCAATCACGGCGGTACACGGCAGATGGGTGCCGAGTATGCGGTGAATGCTGACATTCTGATCTATCTCACCCAGGACGCGATTCCGTATGGGACTGATGCTTTTGCGAACCTGGTGAAGGCGTTCGAGGATCCGGAGATCGGGGCAGCCTATGGCCGTCAACTTCCCCGCGAGAATGCAAGTCCGATCGAAGCACACGCAAGGCACTTCAGCTATTCCGCCTTACCTGTGGTGCGTTCCTGGGAGGCGCGGCGCACTCTGGGCTTCAAGTCCATCTTTTTCTCGGATGCCTTCGGAGCCTATCGACGCGAGGCCTTGATGAGCATCGGAGGGTTTTCGTCGGACATTATCTTCGGAGAAGATACGCTAGCCGTCGCCAAGATGCATCGCGCCGGATGGAAGACGGCGTACGTGCCCGAGGCAAAGGTATTGCACTCGCATGATTATTCAGTTGGCGAGGAATTCCGGCGGTACTTCGACATCGGCGTGCTGCACGCACGCGAGAGTTGGCTGAACGAGCAGTTTGGGACAGCCTCGGGCGAGGGACGCCGGTTCGTTATCTCTGAGCTGAAATACCTGCTTCGACACGGACCTCATCACATTCCAGCAGCTATGACGCGGACGCTGGCCAAGTACCTCGGTTACAAGATCGGACGGCGAGAGAGCCGCCTTGCACCGCGGCTCAAACATCGACTAGGCATGAACAAACAATTCTGGAGCTGATGAGCCGTTCGATCATCGAGACGCGGTTTGCCACCTAATCCATTGCGTTCGATCAGGACTCGGAGTAGGGGACGGTGAAGTAGAAGGTTGCGCCTTTGTCGACATCTCCGCGGGCCCAGATCTTGCCCCCATGCCGCGTAACGATGCGGTAAGCAGTCGCCAGGCCGACGCCGGTGCCAACGAATTCACTCTGCGAGTGGAGGCGTTGAAATGGCCGAAATAGTCGATCGGCATATCGTGGGTTGAAACCCGCTCCATTGTCACGCACGAAGAAGGTGGTTTGCCCGCTCTCGTCCGTATAGCCGAACTGAATCACAGCCGAATCGATTTTGGATGTGTATTTCCAGGCATTGCCGATGAGGTTGTCGAGCACCACCTGCATCAGGCCTTCGTCGGCAAAGACGTGTGCGCCGCGCGCGATATCGAAACGAACGTTACGACCATTCTTTTCCGTCTGCAGGCGGGCCGTAATGACCTCGGCCAAGTGGCTGAGATCGATGGGGCGGCGATGCAGCGGGTGGCTACTGGCACGGGAGAGGTTAAGAAGGTCGTCGATGAGAGCGGACATGCGTTTTGAGCCTTCGAGGAGGCGATCAACGAGCATGCGGCCTTCCTCATTCAGGCCCTGAGAGGCGGAGTGCTGGAGCAGAAACCCTATGTTATTGATGTGCTGCAAGGGCCCGCGAAGGTCGTGAGCGACTGAGTACGAGAAAGCTTCGAGTTCCTTATTGGTTGCAGAAAGTTCCGCAGTTCGCTCTTCGACGCGCTGTTCGAGTTCGGCGCGCGAAGCCTCGAGAGCGCGATCTCGATTCTGGATCTGGTCAAGCATTTCGTTGAAAGACTTCACCAGAAATGAGAGTTCGTCGCTCGACGGAGGGATCTTGGCACGAACAGAGTAGTCTCGTTCTCGCGTGACGATCTGGGCAGTGCGGGCGAGGTCGGTGAGAGGATCGCTCACAAGATGTCGAATGGTCGAAGTTGAAAGCAAGGCGATGGCGAAACATACCACGAGCATTCCCGCGGAGATCAGGCCAAAGCGCTCGATACTGCGGGCCACGCCGCTGGTCTCCGCGAGGAGATATACGGAGCCTACCCATCCTCCCTGAAAGCGAATGCGCGATCCGAGAAGTATGTCTCGTCCCTTTGTCCAGAATCGCTCCGACTCATTGAGCATCAGATGCTCATTCAGATTGAATTGGGTGGAGGGAGTGCGAAGATAGCGAGCGAACTCTGTGCCATCAGGGCGGATGATGACTGCGGCGCGGATCTGAGGGGAGTTACGCAGGGCAGAAAGCGTATTTTCAGCTGCCTGCCTGTCGTCGAACATGAGTGCAGTAACGCTGTTGGCCCCAACGATATTCGCATCCGTCAGCATCGAGGTCATGAGTTGCTGACGCAGGCTGTAGAGGTCATAAATCAGGAACGAGAAATACGCGAGTAGAAGGGACACCCCTCCTACAAGAAGCGTCATTCGCATCAGCTTGTCCGAAATGGACTGACTCGTCCAGATCTTCATGGCAATTCTCCCGTTGGGGGTTTGCCTGAGACGGAAGATGCGACGCGCAGGAGTTCCGAACTGAGGACGATGTGACTACGACTGACGGCTTCGAGGTTAACGGCGAAGCGGATATGGTTCGAGAGCATTAAAAACTGAATCATCCCGCCGCGCTGGAGGAAGTCGGGAGCATCACTCACGGTGAGGACGTCGGCATCGCCCAGAATAGCGAGATCTTCGCGAACGCGATCACTCTCGGTTGCACTGATGAAGACAATCGCGCAGGACCTTGCGCCGCTTATGTCTGCGAGATGGGTCACGTGCACGGGCAGGTTCTGGATCCTCGTGTTGGTCCCGAGGGCGTCTAGAGATGAGTCCATGGCATCGTGGCCGAGAGTGCAGATATCGAAGGAAGAGCGGGCACGGGACGCACTCGAAAAGCGGACAAACCTTCCGAAGTTGAGCAGATATGCAGCTTTCACGTCATATTCGCTGGGCTTTGAAGGCGGCGCGGCGGGGTTGGCTGCCGGCATATTTACGAGCAGCAGGGTGGCCGTTATCACTCGGGAGAAAGCGAAGCTCCACAACCAGCGGAGAGGAAGTTCAACTCTCCTTGATAAGGGCGTACGTGGAGATCCTGGCCGCATGCTTTCGCCTTCCAAGAATTAGTAGCTCCAGACTAGCTTTGCATATACACCGCGCTTGATGAGCACCGTAGGCGGAGGATCGATTCCGAATTCTGCGTGATGCGGCTGGAACAGGTTCTGTCCGGTCACAGAGATGGAGAGAGCCTTGGTAGGATTCCAGCCGATTCGCGCGTCGGCCGTAGTATATGCCGGGACGGATTGCGCGGGCAGCGAATCGACATATCGGAAAGACTGGTCGAACTCCAGGTGATAGGGCAGATTGACATCAGATTGGATAAAGGCCTGGTACGTGGGACTTGAACCGCGAAGACTATTGCGCGTAACCGTATTCGTAAATCCAGGCTCGTCCTTGAGATTGATGTTGAGGAATGCGAACCCCGGGCGGAGGTGCCAGAAGGACGCGGCCTGCCAGTCTGGTGCGATCTCTCCCCCGTCAGTGCTGCCGTGAATGCCGTTTACGAATTGGACGTTGAAAAGAACTGCACCCGGCGGAAAAGGTGGACCGGAAGCGGGAGCCGGGCTCAAGTTTCCTAGAGCAATGATGTTGCGGTAGGCGTTATGAAAGGCCGATGCGCTGACGTACAGACGTGGATGAACAAGAGTTCGGAATCCACCCTCGTAGGCGATGAGACGTTCCGAGATAAGGTTGCGGTTTCCGCTCAGGCGTACAAACGTCGGGGGCGATGGAAGCGCAAAGATGTCATTCTGAATTTCTTCATTAACGCGGTCGGGAATGCGTACAGCGCGAGCAATCGAAGCCCATGCTGAGAACTTGTTTATCGGAGTGAAGAGCACTCGGATATTTGGCTGATATTCGAAGCCCGTGTAGTTATTGTGTTCGAATTTCGAGCCCGCGGTGAGGGCGAGCTTACCGGGCACGAGGCGAAATTCCTCCTGGAGGAACGCGCTGTAGATGCCCTCGGTTCTGCCGGCCGGATTGAACCTGGCTGTACTAACAGTTTGGCTCACACTGCTGGGACTTACCCGGGCGCCAGCACCCCAGGTGAACTGCTGACGGGGAGTGGCAGGAAGGCGATTCAGGAAGTCGATGTCGAAAGTGTCGCGTTCTTCGCCGAAGTTCGAGCCAATGCGGTGGTCATGTGACCAGTAAGCTTGCAGGTAGATGTCGGACTTGTCACTGAATCGGCGACGCCAACGAGTACGCAAATTCCCGCCCGAGACATTCGTGGAGGCATAAGATGTGAACGACGCGGGCGGCTCGTAGGTAGAGAGATTCTGCGCGTCGCCGAAGTTTCCCCAGTAAGCATTGCCCTGCAATGTGAATTCATCGTTGGCTGAGTCGCGATCGACGCGAAAACCAACCTGCGCGTAGCGGGACCCGTCATAGCCGGGCTGGTCGTCGAGGTGGTACTCGGGTCCGCGAACGAATCCGAAACCGTCGGTACGCCAGGCCCAATGGTTGTGTTCTGAACCATAACGGAGATCTTCAGTATTTTCGTCGGTGCTGCCACCGCCGGTCGAAAGCAGAGTGCCCCTTGTTTCGTGGGAGTCCTTGGTGATGATGTTGATGACTCCGTTTACGGCATCTGATCCCCAAATGGCTCCGCCCGGGCCCCCAATGACCTCAATTCGATCGATGTTTTCAAGCATCACGTTGTTGATGGTCCATAGAACGCCGCCGAACAACGGGGTGTATACACTTCGTCCGTCAACAAGGACAAGAACATAGCGCGAGAACTGATCGGCCAGTCCGCGGATGCCAACGGCCCAGTTGCGGGAGCCGTTGACCCGGAATACATTCACGCCGGGAATGAGACGCAGAGCGTCCGGCACATTCGTGACTCCGGAGCGCCGAATATCGTCGCCCGTCAATACATAGATCGCAGCCGGAGTATTCCAGACCTCCGTTGGCTCTTTGGATTGAGTTGTTACCTCGATGCTGCCAAGTTGTTCAAGCGTCAGCGACTTAAGCTGCTGCGCCTGCTTCTCGGATGCCTGCGTCGCCGCCTCAAGCAGGCACGGGAACATTGCAAAACCCAACAAGGCTGCGCGAATCAAAGACATTCTCTACGGCGGCGTCTTCCTGGAGATGGAGGGGAAGATTCGGTGTTTGGATGTTCATCCGCCCGTATGTGGTTGCCTGGGAGGAGTTTAACTACTCCACGGAAGCTTGGGCGTGCCTCGCGTTCGGGGCGGACGGCGCCATGAAGTGTTGCGATACGGACTCGAGGAGTTTGGCAGGCTCGCCTTTGCGAACGAATCCTGAAACGAACGGAGCAATATCGGTTGGGAGGGCCCAGAGGTCCGAGAGAACGAGAATGGGCACCTGGGGATAGATGGAGCGAATTTCCTGGGCGTATTCCGGAGACGTCTTGGCAGAATTCAGACGGTAGTCGAGCAGAGCCAGGCCGAGCGGCTGATCTCGGGGGATCTCAGTCCCAGTGAAACGAACCAGAACCGGAAGCGCCTCATAACCAGCCTGTTTCATCAGAAGTCCGTAAATCTCTAAATGCATTGGGTCATCGTCAACGATCAGAACCTTAGGATGACTCGAGTGCATAGCGATCCTCCTCGAGGTGAACGTACAGAATAGCGATGTGATTAAGAATCAGGGCAAAAAAGTATCCGGGTTTGTCGCACCTGATAGACGACCAGATCCGACGCAGGTCCCTTATTATGAATGACGTTTGTCGGTGCAATTCGGGTCATGCCGACGGAAGAATGATTCCGATAAAATAATAAAGATGAGTTTTCCGATCAAAACATGCGTGGTTTGCGGAGAGGAATTCGAGTTGAAACCGGATAAACCGGGGTTCGCAAACCGTTGTCCGGAATGCAGTTCTGAAGAGACGGAAACGGAAAAGGAAAAGGATAAACGTCACCTCAGCGCCGAAGAGCGTAAGGCTGAAGCAGAAGCCAATGCCGAAAGGCGCAAAGCGATCCGAGATTTGTTGTACAAGAAAGACCGTTGAAACCGGCTGTTAATGCACCCTCGTCGACCCGGTCGGAACCGCTCAGCGGGGAATCAGGACTAATAACTAACTAGGCTGCCGCGACTCGCCTGATCAGATCGGATTGTTCGCTCTCATTTTCCGCTCCGATGGTGAAAGCATCGAGGACACCGGTCCCCAGAGCGAAGCGAATGGCCTCATCCTGACGTTTTCGCATCGCGCCCTGCCCCAGAATCTTCATTCCGAGAATTCCTTTTCCCTGAGCGCGCATCTCTTTGATCACATTGATGACGGTTTGTGGGTCCGCGTCCATATGCGCTCCGACGGGGTTAAGGCGGACCAAGTCAATATCGACCCACGGAGAAGCGGCGGCGGCACGCAACGCCTCAATACTGTGGCAAGACACACCGTGAGCGCGGATGATGCCTTTCTGCTTGGCCTCGGAGAAAACGTCCATGACGCCCCGATAGCGCGATGTCCAGTCACCCTCTGTGACGCAATGAATCAGCAGGATATCGATGAAGTCAGTCTTTAGTTCACGGCGGTATCGGTCGATATCGGCCTTGGCCTGTTTAGGATCGCGTGAATCGCACTTGGTCATAATGACGACCTTGTCGCGCGGGAGCTTCGATACTGCTTCGGCCACTTCCGGGTGCGAGCCGTAGGAATCGGCCGTGTCGAACAGTGTGAGCCCGCGATCGTAGCCCGTTCGGAGTAGACGCGTAAGATCGCCGGCGCGCGTCTGGTTCGATGAACCTCCGAAGCCGATGGTTCCGGTACCCATCGCAAGCCGGCTGGTGCGTATGCCAGTTTTCCCAAGAACAACAGGGTCGGTGGCTTCGACACGATGCGGTGAGTCGAGTACGAGAAGTTCGGCCAGTGCATGCGGTCCCGCGAGGCATGTCGCACCCAGACCTGCGGCAGTTTTGGATAGGAAATTCCTGCGATTCATTCGACCTCCGGCGTTGGGGAAAAGATCGGAAACAGCGTGCGCATTGGCCAGACGTGCGCAGCGTCAGTGGTGAGATTCTACGCCGAGGGTAAATGGCTGGCTACATCCGTGCAGGGAGCGCTGCTTTTGTTGGGGGCCGGTGCCCCCGGTCACTGAGGGTGTTGAGGCGCGGAGGTGAGAATTTGTAACGAACTCTGACGTTCAGGCCTTTCATTCATCGAGAGGCGAAGGACTTAAAAAATGGAGATCAAGGTAAAACAGATCGATCGGTTTAAATTCAACATAGAAGCCAGATCGCACTCCGTGATTTGCGATCAGCCGCTGGAGAATGGCGGTGAAGACGCCGGAATGACGCCGCCGGAGCTGATGCTTGCGTCGTTAGGGACCTGCGCAGAGTTTTATGCAGTGCAGTATCTAAGGACGCGTAAGCTGGACGACCGCGGCGTAGAGGTGAGAGTGACGGCCGAGAAGCTGCTGCAGCCGGCACGACTGGGAAACTTTCGAATCCATGTAACTTGTCCCGCAGGCCTGACCGCGGAGCAGACGGAAGGCCTGCGCAGATCGGTTCATCATTGCCTGATTCACAACACCTTGCTCTCTGTGCCGACAGTGGGCATCGAGCTGGCGGTCGGTGAACTCGCCACGATCTGATGGTGTCAACGGCGACTGGGACTCTGGTGCCGCCTGGCGGCGGGCACTCGACTGGACGGAGCTGTGTATCACCCACACTCTCATCCCCGGGGCCGGATCTTCGTGCCGTCTTTGATGCGATTCCCCGCGCCACTCTACGGTGGCAGCTCGGTACAAGCTTCGCGATGTTTGGGAGCTTTAAACCTACGCGGGCTGCACCGTCGTACCGCCCGCATAGGCACACAAGCGCCTTTGCTTCAGCTTCAGGAGGCGAAGTTAGACGCGTAGCGGGAGAATGCCTTTAAGCGTCCCTGGATGTCAACAAGAAAAGAGGGCCGCGCGGTATCGTCGCGCGCGGCCGTTCCTGGGTTAGGAAGCCCCGGGACCTTTGTTTCAAGGATGTATCGATTGTGCCGTTAGCTTTCCACGCGAGTCAAAGACAAAAAGGTACCCCAGACAGATCAGGTTTCGATCACTTCGGTACCTTGCGAAATCAGCTTCGCTCGCCGGAGCGCAGCGGAACGGTCTGAGTTAGAGACCCTGACAGCAACAATTGCTCAACTTCATCGAACGCCAGCAATCCGGTGGGAGCGAAAAACGAACCGCCGCAATCACGCGATCATTCAGAGAGAGTTCACTTGATGTGAATTCCGACCCTCGTTGATTTTCAGGATCAGATTTTTCAAGCAGAGCACAAAGAGGTACGCGCAGGCGACAAGAAGGAAATAACCCGTGAGGTTGATCGGGTGGTTTCGAATCAACTCGATGCCGAGCACCAGTATGATCGACGCTAAAACAATCAGAGCGATGCTCAACCCGGCGATCAGAAGGATGCGAATCATTGCGAGCGATTATATGTGCTCAGCAGCTATGACGGCCGTTTTCATGCTTGCGCCTGATGGATAACGAGAATTGGTGCAGCGTCCAACGCAGATCACGTTGCTCCCATTGCGGATGGGAATGTGTCTGGTGTCCAACTATTCGCTGGACACCACGTGGACACCAGTATTAGAGCGGGTAAAACAACAATCTCGGCAAGAGGACCTGTAAGCCGAATTCTGTCGTGTGCGGTCATTCCTCTAGGCGCAGCGTTACCGCCGACGCTCATCAGCGACCTACCCGGAGGTTTCGACAACTGCAGTGGATCGTCTAAACGCATCGAGCCGATGCGTAACGCCGCGTGATCCACTCGCGAACGTTTCCCTCCCTATTTGGTCTTGCTCCGTGTGGGGTTTACCATGCCTCCGTCGTTACCGCCGGAGCGGTGCGCTCTTACCGCACCTTTTCACCCTTACCCCGAGAACCGAGGTCTTCGGGGCGGTATGTTCTCTGTGGCACTAGCCGTCTACGGGCCTTGACGCCCGCATCCCGGACGTTATCCGGCACACTGCCCTGTGGAGTTCGGACTTTCCTCCCCCGGCTGCAGTGCGTTTGCACGCACGGCGCCGGCAGCGACCGCCCGGTCCTCCTGCCATGGTTATTCTACGTTATTGCTTTCTCACCACTGGTTTTTCGGGTGGTGACGCATGGCTTTGTGGATCACTTTCCATCGTGCTCGTGATTCGCTCATGAGTCGTTTGTCGGCTTTGCGATCGAGATAATCAAGCTCGCGCTGAAGCTTGCGGTAGTTGTCGAGACGGGCCGGATCGATTGCAGATTCCGTTATGGCGCAACCGGGTTCGCCTGAGTGAGTGCAGTCACGAAAACGGCATCCCTGCGCAACCGCCAAGATGTCATCGAAGGTGGAGTCGAGATGGTCGGGCGCCGCCCAGAGCTGGACCTCGCGCAGACCAGGCATGTCAATCAAAAACCAACCGCCTGGCATCAGAAACATCGAGCGCGCAGTTGTGGTGTGGCGGCCGCGATCGTCGTAGGACAGCACGTCTGCGGTCGCCTGGCAATTGCTGCCGCGAAGCCGGTTTACGAGGGTAGACTTGCCGACACCGGAGGAGCCGATGAGGGCCGCAGTTTCGCCTTGGGAAATTTGGGCCTCGATGCTCTGAAGCCCATCTCCGCTCATGGCGCTGATAGGCAGAACCGGGACGCCGCTCGATGCTCTGAGGCGATCGATGAGGTGATAAAGGACAAGCCCGAGAGCACCTGCCAGATCTGCTTTGTTGAGAAGGACGATGGGCCGCGCGCCGCTTTGTTCTGCAATGACGAGATAGCGCTCGAGCCGGCGCTCATTGAAGTCATGATCGATGCCGGTGACGATAAAAAGAGCGTCGATGTTGGCAGCCAGCACCTGTTCCTGGATTGGCTTTCCGGGTTGTTTGCGGGACAGCAGAGTTCTGCGTTCGAGGACGTGTTCAATGACGGTTGTGCCGGGGCGTAAAGCGACCCAATCGCCGACGGCCGGCCAGGTCGTGCCAGAGTGGCGGAGTTCACCGCTGACGACGGCTTCGAATTCGCCGCGTTCTGTCCACACGATAAAACGATCACGAGATGCTGATGCTACACGGGCGGGAATGCCGGGGCATTCCTGGACGGCGAAGAAGCCGTTCCAGCCAAGATTCTGAAGCTCCATGGGACTATCCTCTCGAGGAAAGAAGGAACACACACCTCAACGAGCACCTGGTTGAGGCTGGGAATGAGAGGACGAATTAGGCAGTTTCTGACAGTGGCGCTCCTGCAAGAGCAGGTTAGCAGAAACCCTGTACGCAGTACACCGTTTTCCCTCTGCTGGGAGTGCCGGCATGGCCATTAGTATGAACACATGCTACGAGTGAAGCTGCTGGAGGAAGGGGCGAAGCTGCCCGTGGTCGCGCATCCGGGCGAGGATCTCGGTTATGACGTGTTTGCTCTCGAGGCAGTGGTGCTGGAACCACACAAGACTGTGCGCGTGCGTACCGGAGTTTCGGTGGAGGCCCGCCATCCGGAGACGGGCGTAGCGCTGGGGCTGCTGGTGAGGGACCGCTCGTCGATGGCTTCGCGAGGGATTGCAACGACTGCAGGCGTCATCGACGCGGGGTACCGGGGCGAAGTGCAGATCGTGATGACCAACCTGGGCACGGAGCCGCTCGAGCTGAAGGCAGGCGAGAAGGTCGCGCAGATGATTCCGGTGCCGGTGCTGACCGGGGTTGTGGAGGCAACCGAGAGCCTGGAGGATTCCGCTCGGCTGGGAAAGGGTTTTGGAAGCTCGGGACGGTGATCGAGACAGGGGACAAGCGGACGAGAGGACGAGAAACAAGGACGAGCGGAAAGCAAACCAGGGGAAGAAGATTTAGATGGCGGTTGTTTCGGTGACGAGGTTGCGGGTACGGTCGTGGCGGTTTATGCCGGCGTTCATCTTTGCCGCAGTTCGAATTGGGAAGCAGGCGGCCGAGGCGGAAGGGTGCCTGGCGGCGAAGGTGTTTCGCGATCGGCGCAACGCGTTCTGGACCAGTACCTGCTGGGAATCAGAGGCTGCGATGAAGGCCTTCATGTTGGACGGTGCTCACGGAAGTGCGATGCGCAAGCTGCTGGAGTGGTGCGACGAGGCATCGGTTGCGCACTGGACTCAGGAGGGTGCGGAGCTGCCTTCATGGGGAGAAGCCCACCGGCGGATGCTGCGTCATGGGCGTGCGTCCAAAGTGAATCACCCGTCGGATGCGCAGAAGGCGTTTCGGATTGATGAACCGGATGAGAGCCGGAGAGATCGAACGCTCAAATAGCAGCGGCTGCACAGAACAGCAACGAACGCATCGAAGATACGCCTGCGAAGGTTGTGAAGCGTACGTTCTCGCCCAAAGAAATGGGGGTATGCTGTTGGGCGGAGAGGAGGCGGCCAATGTACACAATTCTTGGAGCGGGCGGGAGCGTCAGCGATGAGTTGATGAAGCTTCTCGCGGCGCGCAAGCTTGCTTTCCGAACGGTAAGCCGTCATCAGCGTGCGGCGAGTGGAGCAACTGAGACAAGAGTTGCCGATCTGACGAAACACAGCGAGACCTTGGAGGCTGTAGCGGGTTCCGATGTGGTGTTTCTGCTGGCCGGCCTGAAGTACGATCACAAGCTTTGGGCCGAGCAATGGCCGCGGATCATCGACAACGCGGTGGATGCGTGCAAACAGGCGAATGCGAAGCTGATCTTCTTCGACAACGTCTACATGTACGGCAAGGTAAATGGGCCAATGACGGAAGAGACGCCGTACCGCCCGACCAGCCGCAAGGGCGAGGTGCGCGCGCAGATCGCGACAAGGCTGGAGAAGGCCTGGAAGGAAGGCGAACTGACTGCAATGATTGCGCGCGCGGCGGACTTCTACGGCCCAGGCGCGAAAAATGGAATCCCAAATGTGATGGTTTTCGAGCCGCTGCGAAAGGGCGGCAAGGCCTCGTGCCTTATCAGCGATTCACTGCCCCACTCATACACGTACGTCCCGGATGCGGCGCAGGCACTCATGATGCTTGCAGAAACGGCGAGCGCCTGGAACCAGAGCTGGCATCTGCCCACTGCTCCCCATCCGCTCACTGGAAGAGAGTTCATCTCCATTGCGGCAGAGGCCATGGGCAAGGCGCCGAAGTATCGCGTGCTTTCGCGAACGATGGTGAAGCTGGGAGGCGTGTTCAATCCCACCATCCGCGAAGTGCACGAGATGCTCTATCAGAATGATTCTGCGTACGTGTTTGATTCTTCGAAGTATGACAGGGCATTTGGATTTCCGGGTACTCCCTATGCAGAGGGAATTACCGTAACGGCGAAGAGCGTCGAGGGTGGCAAGTAAACGATCCTTCACGGGACATATCTGTTTCACTTCCGAGAGGTTTGGGTTGACGCGAGTTGAATGGCGGCCCCCCGGGGAACACTTCCGCAGGCGGGTGCGTATGGTCTAATGCAAGGAACTCGAGGAGAATCGCCATGGCCACCATGCCTTATGTGAACTCACAAGCCGTCTTTTACCAGCAATACGAGCAGGTA
>Ga0207654_10000145_pt1 | contig 44751 bp, 43 predicted proteins | sample KBSC64metaG_FD_184355 | JGI IMG/M metagenome (GOLD analysis project Ga0207654, IMG submission 184355) | Corn rhizosphere microbial communities from Kellogg Biological Station, Michigan, USA - KBS C6-4 metaG (SPAdes) (version 2) | ecosystem: Host-associated > Plants > Roots > Rhizosphere > Soil...
CGACTCCAAACTGTCGTTCGGGCATTCTTGTGATAGTCCATCTGATCGCGTCTCCTGCATTCCTGAGTCTTCGCAAACCCAGCTTTACAGGTCCCGGTCAGATGGACAATCTATTGAAACCTCACAACTAGGGAACAGGGGCCAGGTCGGGTCGGATTTGGTTTGGGGTGGGGTTCGGGGTATACTAAGGATTCGGCAAGCTGCAGGGTGGGTGTGTCTTTATTCGCCCATCGCCCGTCTGTGTTGCCTGGACACCCCGGACGGATGAGAGTTGCGGGAAGCGGCTCGAGCTGGCGGAAAATCGAAGACAAGTTTGGAGCTAACGAGATGGCACAGGTATGTGATGTTTGCGGCAAAGGGCCGCAGTTTGGCAATAACATTTCGCACGCGCACAATGTGACAAAGCGTCGCTGGAATGTGAATCTGCAGGCGGTGAAGGCACTGGTGAACGGTGCGCCAAAGCGGATTCGCGTGTGCACGAGCTGCATCAAGAGCGGCAAAGTTCAAAAGGGATAAATGGGGGCCGGCTGAGCCGGTTACCCGCGCATTTAGCACTCAATAAACCCTGTCTCATGGAGACGGGGTTTTGTTTTGCTGCTAAGGACCGTCGGGATTGCAGGTGGATCAGTGCGGCCGGAAGGTCTTGCCGGTTTCGAGGAGCGTTTTCAAGCGGGACAAGATGCGGGGCCAACCGTCGGCGTTCTGCGCGTAGGCGGGATCATCGTCAATCCAGCGATCATTGATCACGTTGACCTTGACGGCTTCCGATTCAGGAGTCAATTCCACCAGGACGTGGGACATCTTCTCGCCCATGCCCATGCCGAAGTCGTACTCAAGCAGGTGCGGGGCTTCGACGCGAACAATTTTGCCGGTGACATACCGGGTTGGTTTTCCGTCTTTGCCGGGGCCGGACCACGTCATCGAACCGCCGGGTTTCAACTCGATTTCGAAGTCGGCGCCCATGAAGATCTGGCGGTTTATTTCCTTGGAAACGAATCCGTCCCAGACTTTTTCGATGGGAGCGGCGATATAGAACGTAAAGCTAAGCGGCGGTTTCATCGGGCCTCCAAGATTTCAGTACAGATTGAGGAGTTAGATGACGGCCGCCAGCAATGAGCTTTCCGGGACTTATTTCCCTGCCTCGTTCTCGTGCGTGAACGTAAGAGAGGCGGAGTTGATGCAATAACGCAGGCCGGTTGGGCGGGGTCCATCGGGGAAGACGTGGCCGAGGTGGCCACCACAGCGGGCACATGTGACCTCTACGCGGCGCATGCCGAAGGAGTTGTCTTCGTGTTCCACGATGGCGCGGGAATCGGCGGGGATGACGAAGCTGGGCCATCCGCAGCCGGAGTCGAACTTGGCGCCGGAGAGGAAGAGGAGAGCTCCGCAGCCGGCGCAATGGTAGTTGCCGGTCTCATGATTCTCGGTAAGCGCGCCGGTAAAGGGGCGTTCAGTGCCCTTTTCGCGGAGGACGTGGTACTGGTCGGGCGTGAGTAGTTTGCGCCACTCGGCATCGCTGTGGGTGACTTTGCTGGCGTCGGGCGCCTGGGGCTGATTGGACATGGAACCTCCGGGGAAGAGAGATGAGTAAGGTGAGGCTCAGGATTCAGCCGCCGATTTCAGCAATGAGCTCGATCTCGACAAGGGCATCTTTGGGGAGGCGCGCGGCTTCGATGGTGGTGCGCGCAGGGGCGATGACACCCTGGGGGGCGAGGTATTCGGCGTAGACGGCGTTCATGGCCGCGAAATCATTCATGTCTTTGAGGTAGACGTTCGCTTTGACAACGCGGTCGAGGGTGGTGCCGGCGGCTTCAAGTACGGCTTTGAGATTCTCGAGGGTACGGCGAGTCTGCTCAGCGATGCCACCGGAGATGAGCTGCTGCGTGTTGGGGTCTAGCGCGGCCTGCCCGGCGGTATAGACGAAATTGCCGCAGCGAACTCCCTGGGAGTAGGGGCCGACTGCCTTGGGCGCGGAATTGGTGAAGACGGCTGTTTTGCTCATGGAGCAATTTTAGTAGGTGCGGCCGGCAAGGCTTTGAGCGTCCTAAAGGGGCGCTGTGGACAGGGAATGGAAAAGCGCTCAGCGCCAGGTGGCGAGAATGCCGCCGACGATGAAGAGACCGAGAAGCCAGTAGCCGCTGTTGATGGCGAACAGCTTGAAGGGCCGTTTTTCATAAAGCCCTTGAGGAAGGTTAGGAGCTGCGATGAAGCCGATCCATACGAGGACGCCGATGACAGCACCGTTTCGAAATCCGAATGTATTCGACCAAACGATGATGTTAGCGAGGATGAAGGACATTACGACGTCGCCAATGAGGGACGCGGTCATACCAAGGAGCAGGCCTTCTCGCTTGCCGGGTTCGCGCTTGACGCCGATCAGCTCAGACCACTTTTTGGCGAAGAGGACGGGCGAGTACCAGGTTGCGCCGAGGATCCAGAGGATGATGGCGCAAACGATGACAGCGAGATAGTTGATGCCCGGAAAAGGAATCATGCTGTGGTCCTCCCACGCGCAGAGGCGCGGACTTAACAGGAGTGAGAACAGATTCTTAATCAGAGTGCGTCATCACTGTGGCTCTGGGGAAAAGCGCGTGTCAAGGGGAAAGGGAGGGTGGTGCAGAGGAGGTCAACAGGGCCGATTGACGCCACATCGCAGGGCTGGGCCGGGTTGAGCACCGGAGTCGATCGTCGCTCCGACCCAAGCCGCGACTGCGCGGCTCGGTTCGGAGGCCAGGTTCTGGACAGCGAATTTACTAGACGAGCTTCGCGTCGAGGGTGATTTCGGTGTTGTTTGCGAAGAGCTTGGAGATGGGGCAACCTGCCTTGGCATTGGAAGCAGCCTTGTCGAAGGCTTCCTTGGAGGCGTTTGGAACGCTGGCCGTGGTGGTGAGGGCGATCTTGGTCACGGCAAAGCCAGCGTCAGTCTTTGCGAGGGTGACGGCAGCCTGCGTCTCGATCTTGGAAGGGGTGAGGCCGGCTTCGCCGAGCTGGGCTCCGAGCGCCATGGAGAAGCAGCTGGCATGTGCAGCCGCGATAAGCTCCTCAGGAGTGGTCCCGGTGTTGGCGCCTTCGAAGCGGGTGGCGAACGAATAGTTGGCGTTGTTGAGCACGCCGGTCGCAGTGGAAATGGTGCCCTTACCTTCTTTGAGTGAGCCGGTCCAAACAGCACTTGCCTTGCTAGCCATAGATATTCTCCTTTGGGGATTCTGGATCGAAGCGATCTCTGTTCTGGGGGTGCGCCGCCTCTGGAGAATCCATGACGGCGTTACACGTTAGAAGCTGCCGGCGACCACCGTACGATGTGGCACGACCGTTCATTTCCATGCTAAAGCATCGGTCTGGGCCGCTGCGGGACGCGCCTGTGGAGAGGCGGGGAAGCGTTTGGCAGAATCCCGGCGGGAAGGTACCTACTTCGACATGGCGAGAGTGTGAAGAATGCGTTAATCTCTGACTCATGCTTCCCCAAAGGCCCAGTGTTTTCGACGATGAGATGACTGCGCAAATTGCACAGGATGGTGCGGCTTGTCCGGTCGCGGTGGATGACGGCCCGGTGGATCACCACTGTCAGATCTGCCCGACGTGTTCGCATCGTTTGTCGGGCCACAAGTGCAAGCTGGTGTGCACGCACTGCGGGTATTACCTGAGCTGCGCAGACTACTACTGAAGAGCTTGAATGTGAGCGGGGGAAAGCCGCGGAGCCGCCGGGTTCCCGCAGGCGACTCCTTGCGCGGACGGGCTTACGGGCGGACGGGTGGCTCTCCCTGAGGTGCGGTGGGCTGCACGACCCAGCCTCCGTTGCTGTCTTTGACCAATGTGGCGGTCGCGGACTGGATCGAAGTGTCCTTGGAAATTTTGGGGAAGGCGCGGCGGGATTCGGGAGTAGTGGCCCAGCCGGGGATGCCCTCGACTTCGTATTGATAGGTGATGGTGTACTGCGTGGGATTATTGGCGTCGTTGGGCACGGCGTTGGTGATGGCGGTGACGTTGAAGTGTCCGAAGCAGAAGTTGCCGTAGCCCGGCTGGTTGGCATCGGGCGTCCAGATGCTGTGTCCCTTGTCGGAGAGATCGTAGAGGTTGACCTGCTTGGAGCCGATGAGGAAGCGCTTCTTCTCTTCAGGCGCGCGGGCGAGGAGACCGGCATCGGTGAGGGCGTCAAAGTCGCGGGTGCGATCGTCTTTGGTGGGATCGGCTTCGGCGGGCATCTTGATTGGTTCGGGCCAGAGGCACTCGTGCTTGCCAGCGTATGAATTGTTGATGGCGGTTTTGAACTGGGAAGTATCGAGTTGCTTTTTGCAGGCTGTGGCGACAAGGGCGAGAGCGGCAAGAGCGAGCAGAGATGCAAAGTGCTGGCGCATTCGTATGACCTCAGAGGAGTTAGATGCAGGGAGCGGGCTTGCGGTGTTCGCGCTCACTTGCACGGTAGCGGGGTAGGCGCTTGCTTGCGCAAGGATAGCACCCTGAGCAAACGGTTTCATCGCTCCCACCTGTGTTATGAAGACCGGCGGGGTTGAAGAGCGCGGTCCGGCGCAACACCTTACTGAATCGCGAAGGTTGAGGGAGGCCCCTGGGCGGCTCGGGCGGCCATTGCAGAGACGGTGACCGACATGAGGATGTCGAGCATGGCGCGCTGAGCACGGGCCCAGACGGGATGTGCAGGGCAGGTGGCTTTGCGATCGCAGTCTTTGCCGCTGTTGAGACAGACGTTCAGGCAAATGGGTCCATCGATGGCTTCGATGACTTCGCGCATGGTGGCCTTGCGGCCTACGGGGCGGATGGCGAAGCCGCCGAGCTTGCCCCGACGAGATGAGATGAGGCCCGCGTGGGCAAGCGACTGAAGAACCTTGGAGAGGAAGCTCTCCGGGGCTTCGGTAGCGAGAGCCAGATCCGGGAGGAGCGAGCGTTTGTCCTCAGGCTGGGTGGCGAGAAAGATCATGACTCGAACGGCGTAGTCGGCCGCGCGGGTGAGCTGCATGGAGGAGTTGCATTTCTCAGATGCGGAGGTTTTTCCGGGATGAGATTGCATGTACGCTCCGTGGCTCGATCTGGACAATTTAAGTCCAAATTTGCGAATTGAAAGCAGGGTATCGAAGTGCGTCACCAGCGAATGTATCCGTCATCACAGACCTTCGGTTGGCTGCCCAGCTAATTCTTTCGTGTCCACACAATTGGAGAAAAAAGGTCCAGAATCGCACGGCACCTGAATGGAAAGGGTGCAGAGCGGGTGAATGGCCGGACTGATTGTTGTGGGCGGGTGAAAGGGGTTTGTCAGTACCTATGCAATCATTTCCCGCAGTCGATCCCATTCCTCTTCCAGCTCCCATATGGCTTTTGAAGCTGCTGCATATCGTGACGCTGGCGTTGCATTTTGTTGCAGTGGAGATGCTGCTGGGCGGACTGCTGATTGCGGTCGGCCTCAGCCTCTACCGCAAGTCGTCTCCGGCTCATGTGACGGCGAGAGCACTTGCCCGGCGGTTGACGGTGGTGATGACGTACGTGATCAACCTGGGCGTGCCGCCCCTGCTTTTCGCGCAGGTGCTGTATGGGCGCGCGCTCTATACGTCGAGCGTGCTGATCGGGGTGTACTGGATTTCAATTGTATTTGTGCTTTGCGCAACCTACTGGTTGCTCTACCAGTTTTCGGCACGGCTGGAGGCGGGCAAGTCGGCGTGGTGGGCGGGCCTGAGCGCGTGGGTGCTGGCGGGCTATATTGCGCGGATGCTCTCGACCAACATGACGCTCATGCTGCGGCCTGAGACGTGGCGGGAGATGTATTCGGCCTCGGGCGCGGGTGCGTACCTGCCGAAGGGAGATCCGACGATGGAACCGCGCTGGCTGATGATGATGGCCGGTGGATTGTTCATTGGCGGATTGTGGCTGGTCTACCTGGCGGGGCGGAGCACTTTCACGGCGGAGGAAAAGCATTTCGCCGCTGGGGTTGGCGGAAGACTCGCGGCATCGTTCGGACTGGTGTACCTGATTGCAGGGCTGTGGGCGGCGCGCGTGCAGCCGGATGCGGTGAAGGCTGGGCTGGCCACGCACTCTTTCTATCACTGGTTTGTCTATGCCGGGTATGGATGGCTGGCGTTGGTTGCGATCGGGGTGGTGGTTGCGGGTTTTGCGGGTTTCGCGCGAATGACTGCGAACTGGATTGGATGGACTGTTGCGCTCCTCGCGTTGCTGGTTGAACTGACCCTGGTGATTTATCGCGATGCAGTGCGAGACGTGTCGCTGCTGGCGAAGGGATTCGATGTCTGGAATCGCGTGGTGGTGACGAACTGGAGTGTCGTAGTGCTGTTCCTGTTGTTGTTTGTGGGGGGACTGGGAGTGGTTGGCTGGTTGATTTCAGTGGTGGCGAGAGCACAGAAACCGATGGAGGGAGCGGCGTAATGAGTTCACACATTGTTCTCGAGCAGCCGGGAGTGAAGCCCGAAGAGGCAGGCGAGAAGGCGACGCGGCGCGCGTTTCTGATTGCGGGGACCGCGGCAGGACTGGCGTACACAGCAGCGATGGCGTATCCGATTTATCGCTACCTGGCTTCGCCGGCGGAGATGGCATCGGGCGCGTCGGCCGTGAAGGAGGTCTCGCTGAAGGATGCGCAGAAGCTGCCGAAGGGGTCGGTGCTGATGTTCAAGTTTGGAACGGCACCCGCGATGTTGATTCATCATGCCGATGGGACGTGGGCTTCGTTGTCGGCGGTTTGTACGCACCTGGGCTGTACGGTGCAGTATGAGCCGCAGATGGACCGGATTCATTGCGCGTGCCATGGCGGTGTATACAACCCGCACACCGGCGCCAATGTGAGCGGGCCTCCGCCGAAGCCGCTAAAGAAGTTCAACGTGGTGGTGGGAGAGAACTCGGTAGAAGTATCCCGCGCATGACGCAGCCGCGGGCGTGACCTAGGGCTGGCGCCTGCTTGCTTTGAGCGGTGTCGACGTACGGTCTGAAGCCAGTATCGTTCAGGACCGGGTAATTAAAGATTCGGCGTGCGGGCCAGAGCCAGCACCCTTCAGGACGAAGAGAATGATCACGAAGAGTTCATCTTTTTATGACTGGGCTTACGACTGGGTAGATGAGCGGCTGGGGATTTCGGATCTGGCGGCGTTTGCTCGAAAGAAGACAGTGCCGGTTCATGCGCAGTCGTTCTGGTACTACTGGGGCGGAATTTCGCTGTTTCTATTTCTCGTGCAGTGCTTCACCGGCGTGCTGCTGCTGGTGTACTACAGGCCGGGAGCGGACTCGTTTGAATCAGTCAGGCAGATCACCTATGTGATGCATTTTGGTTGGCTGATCCGGTCGGCGCACTCCTGGTCGGCAAACCTGATGATGTTCTCGATCCTGGTGCATATGTTCTCGGTGTACTTCATGAAGGCATACCGGAAGCCGCGCGAACTGGGATGGCTGAGCGGGATGGCTTTGCTGGGAATCGCGTCAGTGTTCGGGTTCTCAGGCTATCTGCTGCCGATGGATGAGCTGAGCTACTTTGCAACGAAGGTTGGGCTGGAGATTCCCGCAGCGATTCCGCTGGTCGGGCCGGCGATCGCAAATATTCTGCGCGGCGGGCCTGATGTGACGGAATTTACAGTGCAGCGGTTCTTTGCGATGCACGTGGTGGTGCTGCCGGCGCTGTTTCTACCCTTGCTGGGCTTCCACCTGTGGCTCGTGCAAAAGCACGGGAATGCAATGCCGCCGAGCGAAGAGGCCAAACCAGCGACTGAGCGGAAGACGATGCCGTTCATGCCGAACTTCCTGCGCAAAGATATTGCGATGTGGCTGATCTCGCTAAATGTGCTGGCCCTATTGGCTTCGGTATTTCCGTGGCAGTTGGGGAAGCAGTATGACGCATTGGCACCGGCGCCTCTGGGGATTCATCCGGAGTGGTACTTCATGAGTCCGTTCGAGATGCTGAAGATGCTGGGGACAGTGCTGCCGGGAGCGGTGGGGGAGATTGCGGGAATCCTGCTGTTCACAGCTGGAATCGTTCTGTGGATTCTGATCCCCTTTTATGATTCGAGCCGCGAATCCGGCAAGCGCGGGAGGAACGCCCACTACTTCGGGTTAGCGGCGGTGATCCTGCTGCTGGCGACGACCGCAATTGGCTATTGGACCATTCGATAAGAGGCGACAGATGAACTATCCATTTTGGGATATTCCGCGGTTGGGTTCTGGTTGGGTGATTGGGCTGATCGCCATCTTTCACGTAATGATTTCGCAATTTGCGGTGGGCGGGGGATTTTATCTGCCGCTGGCGGAGCGGAAGGCGCAGCGGATGAAGGATGCGAAGCTACGCGCCGACTGGATGGAGCAGCTGGCGAAGCACTCGAAATTCTTCCTGGTGCTGACGGCGGTGTTTGGGACGGTATCGGGAGTCGGCATCTGGTTTGCGATCGGGCTGACGCATCCCGAGGCGACGAGCACGCTGATTCACAATTTTGTTTTTGGCTGGGCGATGGAGTGGGTGTTCTTCCTGGTAGAGCTGACGACGATTGCGGTGTATTACTACACGTGGAATCGGGTGGACGAGAAGCTGCACCTGAAAGTCGGCTGGGTGTATGCAGGCGCGTCGGTGGCGACACTGGTGATTATTAACGGAATTCTGGCGTTCATGCTGACGCCGGGCGATACGTGGATCAGCGTGGCTGGGACGGGGCACGAGGCGAGCAAATTCTGGAACGCATTTTTCAATCCGACATACTGGCCGAGCTTATTGCTGAGGACATGCGTGTGCGCGTCGCTGGCTGGCATCTGGGCGCTGATTACTGCTAGCCGGATTGATGGCGATAAGCATCCGGAGCTGAAGACAAGCAAGGTGCGGTGGAGCGTGAAGTGGCTGGTGCCCTCGTTTGTGGCGATGCCGTTTTTGATGATCTGGTACTACGCGATGGTTCCGGCTTCGCAGAAGGCGCTGCTCACGCTGGGGATCGACACGATCAATTCCGGAACGTTTTCGACGGTGACGCGGATGGCGCTAATTATCATCGTGACGTCGGCGACGATTATCGGTGTGGCGTATTTTCTCGCGTTTAAGAACCCGACGGATTTCAACCTGGCACATGCAATGGCTGTGCTTCTGCTTGGACTGATGGCGACGGGAGCAGGCGAGTATTCGCGCGAGATGCTGAGGAAGCCGTATGTGATCGGGCGGTGGATGTACTCGAACGGAGTGCGCGTTCCGCATGTGAGCCGGATCAACGAGGAAGGTTACCTTGCGCATTCAGCGTGGGTATGGAATGGCGCCGGCTCAGAGGGAACCGGATCGAATTATTCGCGTGGAGAGGCGATTTTCCGCGGCGAGTGCGGGTCGTGCCACACGCTGAAGGGATACCGGCCGCTGGCAACGCTGCTGGCGGGGCGGGATCGAGCGAATATCCGGAACTTCGTTGTCATGCTGCGTGAGAATAAGGCGGATTCGCCCTACAGGAAGTTCATGCCGCCGATGGCGGGAACGCTGCAGGATGTCGACGATCTGACGGATTTTCTGAATGCGCAGGTGAATCCGGTATTGCCCGCGGGAGAGAAGGCGGTGCTGACCGCGCGGAAGTAAGGCGTCTAGGGCAGCGGGGTTAGCGGAGTTAGCGTGCGCTGAAGCGCACGTTCGCGGAGTCAGGGTCGCACTGGGGATGTGGAGTTGTCATCCCAGGTCTCAAAGCGAGACCTGGGGCACCCGCAGTTCGGGCTATTTCTCTTGTAGTTCGTAGGGAATGGCGAAGCGGCCTATCTGAAATACGGCTTTGGAGTTTGGCGGCCAGATATGCAGGCTGGTAACGGCGCGGTTGCCTGCCATGATATGCGCGTCGGTGGTGCCGACGAGATTGCCCGTTGCGGCCTCATTGAAGTGAACGTTCAGAACGTCGCCTGAGTGGGTGTAGCCGAAGACGTATTCGCCCGTCTTGAGCGCGACTCCGCCGACTTTGATTGGCGATTGTACGACGAGGTAGTGGGAGTACTTGCCTTCTGCGCTGTAGCCGGCGGTGATGAGAACGACGCCGGCGATGTAGTGGCTGCGGCCGTCGACAATACCGCTGGCCGTGGGCATTTCGGTTTCGATGTGCTCTTTGATAACCGGCGCGCGCGCGGGTAGCAGGGAGGCGAGCTCGGCATTGGTTGCCTGTCGCCATGTGGAGTTCTGCGCGTGAACGCCTGCGCTCAGTATCAGGACGAATAGAACGAAAAGAGAGAAGCGTTTCATAGTCACCTTATTGTTTTGGCTTGCGGAGGGATTCGAGTGGAACGATGCCACGTTGAATGGCCGCAGTGGCAGCTTGTGTTCGATCTGTGACGCCGAGTTTGCCCAGCAAGCTGTTGATGTGCGTCTTTACCGTCGCTTCGGAGATGTCGAGGAAGGAGGCGATCTCCTTGTTACTGCGGCCGTGAACGATCTGCTCGAGGACATCAAATTCGCGCGGGGTCAGCTCTTCGGTGCCCATGCGTTCTGCAAGGCGCTGAGCGATTGCGGGCGGTATATGCGATTTACCCGCGTGAACAGCGCGGATAGTGGAGACGAGGTCCTCTGTGGTCATGCCTTTGAGGAGATATGCCTTGGCGCCGGCCTGGAGAGCGCGATAGATGTCTTCATCACCGTCGTAGGTGGTGAGGACGATGAAGCGCGCCGACGGGGATTCCATGCGGATGCGCTGGATGACTTCGACGCCGGAGAGCCGGGGCATGCGGAGGTCGATGAGAGTGACGTTGGGCTGATGCTTGCGGTACTGCGTGATGGCTTCGACGCCGTCTGCCGCTTCGCCGATGACTTCGATGCCGTCGACAACATTGAGCAGGGCCACGAGCCCCTGGCGGACAACGTGATGATCTTCGATCACGAGGACGCGGATATTTTCTTCAGCTGACATTACGACTCCGATCCTTTGGTGGTTTCTTCGGATTTAATTTTTTCTGCCCGTACATCTCTGGGTGTGGTGAGGTGAAGGCGCACGGTGGTGCCAACTCCGATTTCGCTCGCGACTTCGAGCGTGCCGCCGATGAGGTCAGTGCGTTCGCGCATCCCGGTGAGGCCGTAGTGTCCGGCGGACGATCCCGCACCGTTGCTGGAGTCGAAGCCGCGACCATCGTCCCGGACTATAAGGGCGAGTTCGGCGGGTCCGTATTCGAGTTGAACGGAAAGGTGTCGTGCTCCGGCGTGCTTCTTGACGTTGTGGATGGCTTCCTGGCCGATGCGGAGGATCTCGCGCTCGGTGCCCGGAGGCATGGGGCGGTACGCGCCGTAGAGGCTGAAGGCGGATTCGAGGCCGTGGGAGTTGGCTTGCTCTGTCACGCGGCGGAGCTGAACGGGGAGGGTGTTTTCACCGCTGTCCTGTGAACGAAGTGCCCAGATGGATTGGCGGGCATCGGCGAGACCTTCGCGGACGTGCTGGCGGGTGGTATCGAGGTGGCGCACTGCGGCTTCTGTTTTGTTGTGGCGGAGGAGTTCAGAGAGCACTTCAAGCTGGACGGAGACGCCGACATAGCCCTGGGCGAGCGTGTCATGAACTTCTCGGGCGATGCGGGTGCGCTCTGCGAGGACGGCGCGGAATTCTCGCTCGGCGCGCAGGAGACGCAGGCGGAACGCAAGGAAGACGAGAGCAGCGGCGAAGGCGAGGAGGAGCAGGTAAAACCAGAAGGTCTGGTAGAAGTGGGGGCGCAGCTGAAAGGAGAGTGCGGTTCCAGCGCTGTTCCAGACACCATCATTGTTCGCTGCCTGAATGCGGAAGGTGTAATGGCCGGGAGGGATGCTGGTGTAGTAGGCAGAGCGGCGGGAACCGGCTTCGGTCCATTGATGGTCGAAGCCTTCGAGCACGTAGCGGTAGCGGACTTTCTGCGGGGCAGTGAAGCTGAGACCGGCGTAGTCGAACTGGAAGTGGTTGTGGCCGGCGGGAACTTTGAGTGCAGAGTCGTTGAGCGGCTGGTCGATGTCGTCTACGGCAAAGCGAACCAGGGCGACAGGCGGAGGGACTGTGTTGACGGGGAAATGTGCGGGGTCGACTTCAATCAGGCCTTTCGGTGTTGCAAACCAGAGGAGCCCGTCGCGAGAACGCCATGCCGATGGATGACTGTTGGTGGCCATCTGGCGGGTGCGGAGCCCGTCGGCGGGGCCAAATTCAAGCCAGTGCGAGTAGTGGCCCTGCATGTCGCAGTCGCAGCGAGCGATGCCGCTGGCGGTGGCGAACCAGAGGTGTCCGATCTGATCGTCGAGAATGGCGTGAATCGTAGAGTGATCGAGGCCTACCAGGCTGCTAGGGACCTCCCGAGGCTTGACCGGAGCGAGGAAGGTGACGGGATTAAAGCTTTGTCCGTTCCACTTGTTCCAGCCGTGATCCTGCGTGCCGATGAGGAGAGTGCCGTCGGAACGAGGCAGGAGAGAGGTGATTACATTGCTGGACAGGCCATTGGTAACGGTGAAGTTGGTGATTGCCGGGGCCGAATTGGCCGATAGACGGGAGAGGCCGGCGAGAGTTGCAACCCAGAGGTTGCCTTTTGTGTCGCGAGCCATAGCTCCTACGAGGTCGCTGCCCAGACCCGTGGCTTGAGTGTAGGTGTCTATGTGGAGTCCGGAGTTCAGAGCGAGATGGGCGAGACCGCGGCGAGTGCCGATCCATAGGGACCCGTCGGGGTCAACGTGGAGCGATCGAATGAAATCGTCGGGGAGGCCGTCGGCGGTGGTGTAGTTGGTGATTGCACCGCGGCGGATTCGATTGAGGCCGTCTGGCGTGCCAGCCCAGAGGTCTCCATCGGGCGCCGTGGCGAGAGAAAGGATGATGTCGCTGGTGAGGCCGTCGCGCGTGGTGTAGGTTTTTGTCTTCGTGAATGCGTCTCCGGAGCGGGTGACGGCGTTCAGTCCAAAGCCGCTGGTTCCGACCCAGAGTGTGCCTGCTGCATCTTCGACCACGGTAGTGGTGGAGTCTGAGGAGAGGCCATCGCGGGAGCCGAGGGCATGAAAACGTTCGTCGCGCAGGATGTGAAGGCCGCCAGATTCGGTGCCTACCCAGAGATTGCCTTCGTGGTCTTCGAGGATGGACAGGATGGAGGCTGTGGCGAGGGGGTCAGTGAGGGGGAAGCGATCGAGCTTTCCGGAGGCGTAGCGGACCAGACCGGCATTGGTGCCGATCCAGACGGAACCGGAGCGATCAGCGGAGGCGGTCTGGATGCGAGTGCCGGGAAGATCGTGGCCTATTGTGAACGTGTGTTGCGTCCGGGCATTGCGGCTGAGTTCGATGGTGGTTCTGTTCACAACCGCTTCGGTTCCATTGGGAAGATGCAATCGGAGCCCGGCTAGATCTTCTTGCGGTGTGTTGCTCTGGAGAGGCATGACGCGAGTTGCTTCGATGCGAACGTCTCCAAGCTGAGTCGAAACGATGACGTTGTCTGCGGAGCCCTGGCGAAGAGAGCGGATGGCGTTGGAGGGAAGGCCGTTCGCAGTTGTGAAGGCAACAACCGTGCCGTTTTGAAGACGAGCGAGACCGTCACTGGTGCCGATCCACAGAGCACCGTCGGGAGCGGCGAGGAGGGCCTGAACGTCGTTGCCGGGCAGAGCGATCGTCCTGGAGTTCTGGTCGTAGGTGACGAAGCTGTTGCCGTCGAAGCGGACGAGGCCGACTTCGGTGCCGATCCAGAGAAAACCATCGGAGGTCTGGGCGAGGGCCTGAACCGTGTTCTGGGGGAGGCCGTTTTCCATGACCCAGGACTGGCGGTTGTAGCCAGAGAGCGCGGTGGAGGGTTCAAGGGCAAAGGATGTCGAGGCGAGGGCGAGAAGAACCAGCAGGAGGAAAGGAGGGCAAAGGTGTGCGATTGCCGTCGGGGCCGGATTGGAGCGGGCGCGCGTCGACAAATTTGTCGGGTTCGATTCAGCTCGCGGCAAAGTGGGTGAAATCCAAAGCAGGCGGAACGCTTGTTCTGATTATGAGGCTTATCGAGGGCCTTGGGTTAAGTGCTTTTAATTGTTTAGGAGGATCTCCAACCAATGATGGATATGAGGGTCGTCCGAATGACTCAAGACGTAAAAGGAGGGCGGGGCTACTCTAAGAATGCCTCCTGAAATGGTTTTGTTCATCTCTGGCAAAGAGATTTTTCTAGGGCGGGCCGACAAGGCCCGCCTTTTTATTTTTGGGGAATTCTGCAAGAGCTGAAGCCCGACATTTCCATCCGGATTGGTTATGTCCAGGTTAAAGCCGTGCCGTTGTTACAAAACCCTTGATCAGGACCTTTACTGACGATCGAAGACCTGGATGTTGGGCTGGGCGCTGCTGGGCGTGCGGATGGTCACGGTCATGGTCTTGAGGTCAGGAGAGAGCTCGATCTCGCGGGTTCGGAGGAGGGTGGCGCCGATCTTGTCAGTGAATTCGAGAGAACGATCGGAAGTCCGGTGTGCGGATGAGACATAACCCAGGACAGCGTTCGAGCCGGAATGGGGATATTCCTTCCCGTCAAATTTGAGCTTGTTTATGTCCTGACCCTTGGAGTCGGCGAAGGAGAGGCCGTCTTGGTCGTAGGGACGGATCTGAAGCACCAGAGGAGAGGTTATCGCTTCGGGGGTCCCAATCCAGGTGGCGGTGAAACCGGATCCTGGACCAGAGCCCGAGCGCCTGTAGTTGTACTTCACATTGTTGGTTGTGCCGTCTGATCGATAACTGGTGAAGTCATCGAGGAGGGTGTTGCCGTCTGCGGAGAGATTCCATATGCCGATTAGAAGGATATGGCCGTCTTTCTTGCGGACTACTTTCCAGCGATTCGGTGCCTCGACGCTGACGGCCAGGGTAGTGCCGAAGATTCCCGGCTGATCGGTTCCGTCGAGAACGATGGTTTCGGGAAGGGCGCCGAGGTTGAAGACGCATTTATTTGGCCCGGCGCAATCGACCTTCATCTGATCGGTCATTTTGCTTTTGGCCGGATTGAGCTTCCAGTCGCCTTCGAATGGGTCAGTTGCAGCGATCGCTGTGCATGAGCAGGCCGCAAGGGCCGCGATCGAGAGAACGGTGGTAGCACGGGACATTTTTCCTCCCAGTTCAAACGCGGATCACAGAAGAGATCGTAGCGTTGAGGCGCGGAGCGCTGCGGGAGCGATGTTGCGGAACGGACGGGCGGATGGCAAGACGGATGCTGTGTGACCAGTAGTGATGGGTGTTCCTCACACCGCGCGGGAGGCGGGCTAATCGCCAGCGCTCAAGTGCGGGTATTCGACCCCCCGGTGCATGATTCAGAGAATTGCGCGTGATGGTCGCCCAACCACCTGATTTGATTAGGCGTACCCTGTGAAGGTATGCAGTTGCGGGTGAGCAGCGTCTGCCCGGATGAAATGCTGGCGGTGCTCTGTACGCGGTGCAGGGCGACGGACTCGGGATCGCGATTTGTTTGCCATGTTCTGCAATTCCGAACCGGATTTGGGAGCCCGAGCGCGAAACATTACATTGCATTTACATTTCGTCGCTGACGGCTAACCCGATCGAGGCGTCTGACTTCAGAGCTAATGACTCCGTTGTCGATCGTGGGCTGAAATGTGTGCGGAGAGAAAGCCGGTGCACCATGCGCGAATGGAATCGAAGCAATCGATCACTTAGCGGCAGCCGGAGAACAGGGCTAAGAAGGGCATGCTTGTGCATTGTCCTGCTCTTTTCAGCAGAGATGGTTCTGTCGGCGCAGACCGGGAGGGGAGCTATCCCGGCGGGGGTTGCTTATGCGATGCGGACATCCGCCTTGGGGAGCATGTGGGGAGGCGGCCAGTCGGAACCGTCAGCTTATCGGATTGAGCGATTCACGAGGGCAAGCTTGTTTTTGTCGGTGTCGTCGCTCGGGGTTGGAGGACAGATTTCGACCAATGTCTCACCGCACCTGGATGTGCGTCTGTTTGGGAATCGGGCGTCATTCACGACACATCACTGGTCGCAAGAGGATTTCAGCATTGCGGTGAACGCGGGGTTTGCGAATGTGGGCGCAATGGCCGATGCCTATCCGTTTCACAAGTCGTTTCGGCTGAGTGCGGGATATCTCGCTTACAACGGAGACCGGGTCCGGGCCAATCTTCACGCCAAGCAGGATGCGGTTTTCACGATCAATGACATCGACTGGACTTCAGACAATGCCGATCCTGTACGCGGAACGGGATTGCTTACGCTGGGTGGCAGCGAGCCGATACTCACCGCGGGCTACGGCAGGATGGTATCGCGCACCGAGAAGCACTGGTCCTTTCCGTTCGAGGCTGGTGTTGCATTTATCCATACGCCGCGCGTGACGCTCGACCTGAACGGTCAGATCTGTACGGTACAGGGCGTGAACTGTCAGCCCGCTGCAACGTTCCCCGGTTTCGCTGACGCACTGGCCACGCAGGTGGCGGACTGGAACAGGAATGCGGCGCCATTTCATATCTACCCGATTGTTCAGGGCGGGGTTGCGTATACATTTCGCATTCGTTGATGAAGTCAGGGGCCAGGGGTCGGGGATAAGGGTCCGGAAATCAGATATCGAACGAGGGTTTTGTCGGCATGTGATGAACATCGGCATGTGCTGCAGGTCACGCATGTGAGAACTGGCCAGGGAGATGCTTCGTATGGACCATCAAGGACAGATCCATGCGAAACCTGTGGCAGGATGTGTTGTACGCGTTGCGGCAGATGCGGCACTCGCCGGTGTTTACGCTGACCGCAATGTTGACGCTAGCTCTGGGAATCGGCGCCACGACAGCAATTTTCTCTTTGATACATTCGGTCATGTTGAAGTCGCTGCCGGTGACTGATCCAGCGACACTTTACCGTGTTGGCGAAGGTAATGACTGCTGCGTGAACATGGGGCCTGAGGGAAGCTGGGGGCTTTTCCCGTACGTGGTGTATCAGCGATTTCGTGACGAGACGCCGGAGTTTGAGCAGATGGCGGCGTTCCAGGCTGGGCGCGAGTTGTTCAGCGTGCGGCGAAGCGGGACCGATCAGCAGGCCAAGCCGCTGCGCGCGGAGTATGTTTCAGGCAATTATTTCTCGACATTTGGTATCCAGGCGCACGCTGGGCGGACCTTGATGCCTGCGGATGACCGGAGAGGCGCACCGCCGGCTGCAATGCTGACGCACCGTGCATGGCAGCAAAAGTATGGGGCCGATCCGAAGGTCGTGGGCGCGAGTTTCATGGTCAATGGCCACCCGTTCACAATTGTGGGGATTGCGCCGCGCGGATTTGATGGCGAGAGGCTGGAGAGCGATCCGCCCGAGTTATTTGTTCCGATCGAACAGGAGCCGTTGATCGCGGGCGAGAACACACTGATGAATCAACCAATGTCGTGGTTGAGGATCATAGGGCGGCTGAAGACTGGTGTGAATCCGGAGTCGCTGGGACCACGGTTCACAACGATTCTGCGCAACTGGTTCCTGAATGATTTCGGGCCGCTGTTTCCGCAATTCGCTCCGCAGGTAAAGGAAGTTCTGCCGAAGCAGTTTGTGAAGGTGACTCCGGGAGGCGCGGGGATTGCGACGATGAAGGCGGACTATGAGGCGAGCCTTCGGATTTTGCTGGCGGTGTGCGGGCTTGTGTTGTTGATTGCGTGTGCGAACATTGCGAACCTGCTGCTGGCACGGGGTTCGGCGCGGAGTACGCAGACTGCGATTCGGCTCGCGCTGGGGGCGTCGAGAAGAAGGCTGATCAGGCAGTGGATGACGGAGAGCATCGTGCTGGCGGTCGCGGGCGGAGCGGCGGGACTGGCGGTGGCGTTTGCGGGAGTGAAGGTGATATTGGCGCTGGCGTTCCGGCATGCGGAGTACGTGCCGATCAGCGCGCTTCCTTCAATGCCAGTGCTGGGTTTTGCGTTTGGGGTGGCGCTGCTAACGGGACTGCTGTTTGGGACGGTGCCAGCGTGGATTGCGACGAAGGCAAACCCGGCGGCGGCGCTGCATGGCGCGAATCGGTCGACGCGCGATCGGAGCGGGTTCTGGCAGAAAGCTCTGGTGATTGTGCAAGCAACGCTCTCAGTTGTGTTACTGAGTGGAGCGGGCCTGCTGACTCGAAGCATGCAGAACATGCAGAAGCAAGATTTCGGTTTTACAACCGATCATCGGGTGAGCATCAGTATGTACGCGCCGTTTTCGGGCTACTCGCGGGAGAAGCTGGATGTGACGTATAAAGCGCTCACAGACAGGCTGGAGCGGATACCGGGAGTGAAGTCGGCGGCATTGGCGCTCTATACGCCGTTTACGAATAACTGGGGCGAGCTTTTCTTCCGGCCAGGATCGGAGCCGCCGAATATCAATGATCCCATGAGTGTGATGGTGTCGTGGAATCGCGTGAGCCCGGGGTATCTGGAGACCATGGGTCAGAAAGTGGTGCGCGGGCGAACAATCACTGAGCAGGATACGGCGGCAACACGCAATGTGGCGGTGGTAGACGAAGCGCTGGTCAAGAAATACTTCAAACCGGGTGAGGATCCGATCGGGCAGGTGTTCGGGATCGATGATCCGAAGTTTGCGAAGACGTACGAAATTGTGGGCGTGCTGCACACGGCGAACTATACGGATCCGAGCGGTCATTGGAGACCGCCGCTGTTCTTTGTGCCTCTGGCACAGCACGGGACGTTCGATAAACAGATGGTTCAGATGATCGACGATCGCAGCCACATCATGGAAGCCGCAGTGCTGGAAGTGCAGGGCGGTATGGAAGGGCTGGAGGCGCAAGTGAAGCGCGCGTTTTCAGAAGTTGATTCGAATCTGACACTGGTTACGATTCGTCCGATGGAGCAACAGGTCGCGGACCGGCTGGATCAGGATCGCACTGTTGCGCAATTGACTGGACTGTTCGGAGCGTTGGCGCTGGTGCTGGCGGCAGTGGGCTTGTACGGCGTGACAGCTTACAGCGTGGAGCGAAGGACAGCGGAGATCGGCGTGCGGATCGCACTCGGCGCTGACCGCTTGAGCGTTGTGGAGATGGTGCTGAGAGGTGCATTTGTGCAGATCCTGATCGGGCTTGTGATCGGAGTGCCGGCGGCGGTCGGGTGCGCGCGTCTGATCGAGGCGAAGCTGTACCAGGTAAAGGGGTGGGATCCGATCGTGATAGGCGGCGCAGTGGCGGCACTGGCGTTTTGTGCGCTGGTGGCGAGCGTGGTGCCTGCGCGGAGAGCGGCGGGAGTGAATCCGGTGAGGGCGCTGAGGGTGGAGTGATTATCGGCGAGTCGGAAGCGGGATCACGGAGTCAACACGATGATCATCTGCAGGAACTGACGAAGGCATACAGCCTTAGCCGACTGGAGAATCAAAGGGCAGGAAGACAGTGAAGACCGTGCCATGATGCGCGGGAGATTGTCTGGAGCGGAAGCGAATACAGCCATGGTGGCGATTGATGATTTCTTGACTGACCCAGAGGCCCAGTCCGGTTCCGATGGTTCCTTTGGTGGTGAAGAATGGCTCGAATAGCCGGTTGAGGGCGTTCTCCGCGATTCCTGAACCGGTGTCGGCAATCGTGAAGAGGACGCCGCGGAGGCTGGTGGACCAACAGGTTGCTTCGCGTGTTCGAATGAGCAGGCTGCGAGGCCCGGAGTTCATTGCATCAAGTGCGTTGGCGATGAGGTTCGCAAGGACCTGTCGAATTTCGCCATCGAAGCATTTGACCGGGCGTTGTGCCCTGAGGCGCGTGGAGAGTTGCGTCTGGGAGTTGCGGAAGCGGCCCTGGTAGACATTGAGGATCTCACTGATAAGCGCGGTAGTATCAACCTGCTGCGGACTGCTCGATTGACGGTGGAAGCGGAGAGTTTGCGCGGTGATGGCCGAGACACGGCGAAGCTCGCTCTCAGCAGTATCGAGCAGGGTACGGATGGTCTCGATGTTGCTGGTGGAGCGGACAAGGAAGAGGAGATTCGTTATTGCTTCGAGGGGATTGTTAATCTCGTGGGCAATAGAGGCAGCGAGACGGCCGACGGCGGCAAGCTTCTCTGCCTGGATGAGGGCTTTCTCCGCCTTCTTTTGCTGAGTGATCTCCTGTGAAGCGGCGGTAATGCCCTGAATCTGGCCATCGGGGCCGTAGACGGGGAAGTAGCTGACGTTCCAATATCGGTACTCGGTGGGGTCGGTGACGAGGGTTCCTTCCAGCGGATAGTTGATGACTGGCTCTCCGCGCGCGACCTGGTCAAAGAGTTCGCGAAGGCCGGGAATAGGCGCCATTTCGATGAGAGTTTTGCCGACGATCTGTTCGGGCTTCAGTCCAAAGAAAGCAGCCTGGCGTTCGTTGAGGCGAAGGTAGTGGTAGTCGTCGAGATCGAAGTAGGCCAGGCCGATGGGGGCGGTGTCGTAGATCGTCTGAAGTTCGGCGTGTTGTCGCTGGCTTTCTTCGGATTTACGGCGGAGCTCTTCGCGGTCGGCTTCGAGGGCCCGCAAGGCGCGGCTACGCTCGATGGATTCCCAGCAGCGGGAGGCGACGGTGGCGACGAGGTCAACTTCTTCAGGATGCCAGCGCCGCGAGTGAATGCAGTGTACGGCGAGAATAGCCGTGAGACGGCCGTCTTTCATCAGAGGATAGGAGATGGTTGAATTGACGCCGATCCCACGGAAGCTCTCGCGCACGGAGGTGCATCTGGGGTCGGTTTCTACATTTTCGACTATGAAGGGGTCGCCAACGATGAGCAGGTCGTGGAGCGAGCGGGAAAAATCGCTGAGGGTGTAGCTGCCGACCATGGAGGGCAGGCCGTCGACGAAATCTCCTACGACTTCGACGCTGTTCTGATCGGCTTCGACTTCGGCATAGGCGCAGCGCTCGACACGCAGATGCAGGCCGAGAAGTTGCATTGCGTCGTAGACGATTTGGTGGGGATTGCTGGACGGCCGGGCGGCGGCCTCAATGCGGGTGAAAAGGTCTTCGCGATCACGTCTCAACTGGAGCTCGCGGCGAAGTTGAGCGATCTGCTGCTGGACGTCTGTATCCATGTCATTTTCTTGGATGACGGAAACTGGCGGAAAATTTCGGGTGAGCCACAGAATGTGGAAGACAAGAAAGCGCGCGAAACCTTGCGGGGTTAACGGCCGAATTGCTTTAGCGCGCGCCACGCTTGGAGTTCTGCGCCGCCCGGATAAGATCCGGCAATTTGAGTGCAGAAGAGCGCCGGATATCTGCTCCGGCCATGGCATTCAGCTGCTGCAGCGCCTGAAGGTGCTCTTTGGAAGTACGCGCGCACGAGCAATCAGAGGGTATGTAGATGTTGAAGCCTCGCATGTTCGCGTCATGGGCTGTTACTGAGATGCAGCTGTTGGAGGTGAGCCCGGTGAGGATCAGCGTTTCCACCTCCAAATGCAGCAGCAGTACTTCCAAGGGTGTCATGTAGAAGGCTGAATGCATCGGCTTGAGGACGAAGTAGTCCTGGCTGTCGGGGATAAGAGGACGCACAAATTGTGAGCCTTTCGCCTGAAGGCATCGACCGATGAGGACTTCTTTTTCGCTGCGCCAATCGCCGAAGTTGTCGTTGACATAGAGCACGGGAATGCCTGCTTGCCGTGCACGTGTTTTGAGCTTCACGAGGGCGTCACGCGTCTTGAGCGCGCCCTGCAGGATTGCGTCTCCGTCGGGAAACTGGAAGGTTGTTAGCACGTCGATGAGCAACAGCGCTACGGGTACCGGGGAGGGGCTTGTTTGCGCGTGCTTTCTCGACCGCATGTGGTTTGTGATGCGGAAGATGAGCGGGAGGCGGTTTGGCGGGGACGAGCGAAACTGCTAGGCTCGTGATCGTTATGACATACGAGAACATCCGGATAGAAAAGCGGGACGGTATTGCTACGGTGGTTCTGGATCGCCCGAAAGTATTGAACGCCCTGAATGCGGCAACGTTTACGGAACTTGCCGCGGCATTTGATGAGCTTGCCGAAGACGGCGGGGTGCGGGTGGTGCTGCTGACGGGCGGGGGTGACCGCGCGTTTGCAGCGGGTGCGGATATTCGCGAGTTGGCCGCTGTGGCTCAGGGCGAGGGAAAAGAGTTTGCGCTGCGGGGACAAGCGGTGTTCCGGAAGATCGAGACGCTGGGGAAGCCAGTGGTTGCCTGTGTGCGGGGATTTGCACTCGGCGGAGGTTGCGAACTGGCGATGGCATGCACGCTGCGGCTGGCGGCAGAGGATGCGAAGTTCGGGCAGCCTGAGGTGAAGCTCGGTGTAACTCCGGGGTATGGCGGGTCGCAGCGGCTACCGCGTCTCGTGGGTCGCGGAGCGGCGCTGAAGCTTCTGCTGACCGGCGCGGTGATCGATGCGCGCGAGGCGTTGCGGATTGGGCTGGTGGATGAGGTAGTGCCGGCAGGGGAACTGATGACGCGGGCCGAGATGCTGGCGCGGGAGATTGCGGCGCAGGCTCCACTGGCGATCGCCGAGGTGATTCGAGCGGTCGATGGAGGATTGGACCTGCCCATAGGGAAGGCGGTGGAACTGGAGGCGGAGGCGTTCGGGAGATTGTGCGATACGGAAGATCGGGCAGAGGGGACGAAGGCGTTTTTGGAGAAACGAAGAGCTGAGTGGAAGGGGAGGTAACGGTTTTCGCGTGCGCCGGAGCGTAAGTGAGCTGAGTCAGTTGCTGGGCTTGAACGAGATGCAGATGAAAAGAGGTGAGTTGCTTTCCGGGTACGCGAGCTGGAACGGCGGGGCTCATCAGGCTTCAGGGGCGTTGGAGGGCGCGGGAAGGGCTTCAATCCCTGTGCCCTAAACAGGGGCAGGGTATCCTAAGAGGGTGAATCCCAGAGGAAGCAATTTACGTAATTGGGTTGTGGCGGGGCTTGTTGCGACTGCGCTGGTTGCCTGCCACAAGCAGGAGCAAGCGGTTGTCGGCGTGGCGAAAAGCGCGATGACTGCTGAGCAACAGGCGCGGACCGCAGCGCAGAAGCGGGCAAGTAAGCAGGAGGAGCAGCGGGCGGAGCTGGCCAAAATCTCGCTGCCAACGAAGAGCATGTACGTGGATATCCACGAGCCGTCGGCCTGGGCGAATCCATTTCTAGCGGTTGGCGCGGATTCGATCACACTTCGGATCCTCAATGCGGACGCGAATACTAGCGATATTGGCAAGGGAACGATGCTGCGGCCGGAAGGCGCACGGCGTCAGGAGATCCAGATCAGGCCGGGCGACCTGGCGGAGGCAATGGTGGCTGTGCCGGCGAGCGCGTGGAAGTATGGACGCGTGGTGGCGATTGCGGAAATGCCGGGTGGAGCGGCGAAGGATCGCGCGAAGATGCGGCGGAACGTTGAGAGCGCGATCCTGCAGTTGAATGATCTTGGGATCGTGGTGAACGAGTGGCCGACGCGGTAGAGCGTCACCGGAGTTAGCGTGCCCTGTTGCGCAGGTTAGCGGAGTTCGCGTTCACCTTTGTTTCCCACGACCCGGAGCCCCGGGGCACGTGGGGCAGTCGAACCGAATCGCGGCGGAAGCGCTAACATTCAGTGCGTGGACGTTTTCAAGATTCTCAATCAACCTCCTTTGGAACATGAGAAGTTCAGCGCGCACCGAGAGCTCGAGGCGCGGCTGAAGGCGAAACTGCGCGGGGATGTGCATTTCGACTCTGGCTCTCGCGCGCTGTATGCGACTGACGCTTCCAATTACAGACAACTGCCAATTGGTGTAGTACTGCCGCGCGACGCAGCGGATGTGGAGATGGCGCTTGCGGAGTGCCGCGCTCTCGGCGCGGCGGTGTTGCCACGCGGCGGGGGAACGAGCCTTGCGGGGCAGTGCGCGAATGTAGCGGTGGTGTTTGATTTCTCGCGCCACATGAATGGGCTGGTATCGATCGATCCTGCGGCGAAGCTGGCGGTGGTTCAGCCGGGAATTGTGCTGGACAGGCTGCGGGATGCGGCGGAGAAGTATGAGCTGACGTATGCGCCCGATCCGGCGACGCACTCGCGCTGCACGCTTGGGGGAATGATCGGGAACAACAGCTGCGGCGTGCATGGATTGATGGGCGGCAAGGTCGTTGATAACGTGGAGAGCCTGGATGTGGCGCTCTATGACGGCACGCGGATGACAGTTGGGAAGACGAGTGACGGAGAACTTGAGAGGACCATTCGCGAGGGCGGGCGTAAAGGGCAAATTTATGCGGGACTGAAGAGTATCCGCCACCAATATGCCGATCTGGTGAGGGCGCGCTTCCCGCGGATTCCGAGGAGAGTTTCGGGATACAACCTGGATGAGCTGTTGCCGGAGAACGGGTTCAATGTGGCGCGGGCGCTGGTGGGAACGGAAGGAACATGCGTCACTGTGCTGGAGGCGAAGCTGAACCTGACGCAGAGCCCACAGCATCGGGTGCTGACGGTGCTGGGATTTCCGGATGCGTTTGCAGCAGCGGATGCGGTCCCGGCGGCGCTGGAGCACAAGCCGATTGGGCTTGAGGGATTCGACCAGATTCTGGTGGACTTCATGCGGCGGAAAGGGCTGGCGTCGGCGCAGTTGAAGAAACTGCCGGAGGGACAGAACTTTCTGCTGGTGGAGATGGGTGCTTCGTCGGAGGAAGAGGCGCAGGCGAAGGCCAGGCAAATTGCCGAGGCTTCGCAGAAGTGGCCGGTGAAGCCGATTGCGCACATCTGTTCGCGGGAAGAGGCGGCAAGCGTCTGGTACGTGCGTGAGTCAGCGCTGGGAGCTGTTGTGTTTGTGCCGGGTGAGCCGGACAGACACGAGGGATGGGAAGACTCGGCGGTCCCGCCGGAGAAGCTGGGCGATTATCTGCGCGCGATCAAGGAATTGATGAGCGAGTACGGATACAGCACGCCAGTTTATGGGCATTACGGGCAGGGATGCGTGCACATGCGTGTGAACTTCGACTTTCGGAGCGAATTGGGATTGCGGAAGTTCAGAGAGTTCATGGAGCGCGCCACCGATGTGGTGCTGAGGTTTGGCGGGTCGCTGAGCGGCGAGCATGGAGATGGGCAATCGCGTGCGGCGTTGCTGCCGAAGATGTTCGGGCCGGAACTGATGGCGGCATTCCGGGAATTCAAGCGGTTGTGGGATCCGGAGAATCGGATGAATCCGGGAAAGCTGGTGGATGCGGTTCGGGTGTACGACCCGATCGAGAACTTCAGGGTCGGCATTCAGAGCAGGTCGGGCATTGATTCTGCAGGGTCGCCGGATCGGCCGCATCAAGGCGTGGATGCGTTCACGACGCATTTTGCATTTGCGAAGGATGGCGGCTCGATGGAGCGCGCGACGGAACGGTGTGTCGGTGTGGGCGCGTGCCGGAAGACCGAGGGTGGAGTTATGTGTCCCAGCTATCGCGGAACGGGAGAGGAGAAGCACTCGACGCGGGGAAGGGCGCACTTGCTGTGGGAGATGCTGGCGGGATCGTTGCGGCCCGAGGGTTTTCAGAGCAAGGCTGTCCATGAAGCGCTGGATCTTTGCCTGAGTTGCAAGGCCTGCAAGACGGAGTGTCCGGTGCAGGTGGACATGGCGCAGTACAAGGCGGAGTTCCTGGCACAGCACTACAAGGGGCGGATCCATCCGCTGCAGCATTATGTGTTCGGGTTTGCGGACAAGCTGGCGAGATTTGGATCGATTGCGCCGGGGTTAACGAATGCTGTGCTGACTGGCGGATTGACGAGCGGGGTGGTGAAGAGGCTTGCGGGAGTGGCGAAGGAGCGCAAGCTGCCGGAACTGGCGGGGACGCCATTCCAGAAGATGCGAATGCAAGGCAACCGTTCGGTTGCGGTTCAAGAGGGCAGACCAAGTGAAGGGCGAGTGCTGCTATGGCCCGATACGTGGAACAACTACTACCATCCTCAGTCGCTGCTGGCAGCAGAGAAGGTGCTGGACGCGGCCGGATTTGCGGTGGAGAGTCCGCGGGAGCATGTGTGCTGCGGAAGGCCGCTGTATGATTTTGGGCTTCTGGATCAGGCGCGAACGTACCTCCAGGATGTGATGAACAAGCTTGGTCCGCAGATCGATGCGGAAATGCCAATGATCTTCCTTGAGCCGAGCTGTGCGAGCGTGTTCAAGGATGAGCTGCTGGAGTTTTTCCCAAAGAACGAGCGCGCGCAAAGGTTGAGCCGGCAAACATGGCTGCTGGCAGACTGGTTGGCGGCGCATGCGCCAGAGTGGAGACCGGAGGGGCTGGAAGGAGCGCACGTGCTGGTGCATGGGCACTGTCATCACAAGGCTGTTTTCGGAGGGACGGAGAGCGAAATTGCACTGTTGAAGCGAAGTGGCGCGAATGTGGAGGCAGTCAAGGCGGGATGCTGCGGGATGGCGGGGCCGTTCGGGTTTGAAGCAGATAAGTACGACGTTTCGAAGAGGATCGCACAGGATGGGCTGATGCCTGCGGTGGACGGCGCGGGTCCGATGACGGTGATTGTGGCAGACGGATTCAGTTGCCGGGAGCAGGTGGAACAGCTAGGGCACAAGCGGGCAGTTCACTTTGCGGAGGTGCTGGCGAGAGGATGCGGGTGCGGGTCAAGTTGAAGGCACCAGGGAGCAATGAACATGTCAGCGGTCAGAAAGAGGGTTATAGACCTCCGATGGGTTTTTGGTTTCAAGGAAATACCCTCCTTGCTCGCCTCTCTTGCAGCGGGGGAAGCGATTCTGACTGCGAAGAGATCTCAGATCTCGGCGGAGGAGATCAACGCGTCAGCGATCGCTGAGGCATCGACTTTGTAATTGCCGCTTGCGATCTTGGACTTGATTGCCTCGACCTTGTCCATGCGGATCTCCGGCTGCTGCATCGCCTTTGCGACGAGGTCGGCGACCTGGTTGAGGTTGGCCGTATCGTCCGTCAACCGAGAAGAAGCGGGGTCGATCCTGGAGGGCTTTACCTCGCCAGCGACTGATGGCGATGCGACTGAATCGATCGGGGAAGCATTGATTGGGTCAATCCTCATGGCTCGTGTATCCTCACACGCTCTATCGAACCTATAGGGCTGGTTCTTCAGCTTTTCACCCGTTATCTGCAATCCAGAAGTATTCTTTTGCGAGCGTTTTGGTAACCATTAGGGTTGGTTACCAGCCGTTTAGCCCTTCGTTTCAGGTCAAATCCCCCGTTGGGATCAGACTCCGCAGCATGAAAGCCGTGGCAGATTCGGACGCACGGCACGGGTGTTTCGCGGCTGTTCCGGGAGGGGTGTGCTCTCCCGGATCGGTGTCTACTCTGTGCGGAGAACGCGCATGGGGGAGGTGGACGCGGCGCGCCTCGCGGGAAGGAAGCAGGCGAGGACGGCTGCAGCTAGGAGGACGATGGCGACAGAGATAAAGGCGGTGAAGTCGAGTGCCTTTACGCCGAAGAGGAGGCTCTGCATGGCTCGGCCGACGAAGTAAGTTCCGATGAGGCCGAGGCCAAGGCCGATCAGGGCGAGGATCACGCCATCACGGATGATGAGAGTGACGACGCGATTGCGTGTGGCGCCGAGAGCCATGCGAAGTGCGATTTCGTGCGCGCGCTGGGCGACGGAAAACGACATGACGCCATAGATGCCGAGTGCGGCGAGGAAGAGGGCGACAGCGGCGAAGCTGGTGAAGAGGACGAGGGTGAATCGCTGGTTGGACATGGATTCATCCACGACGTCGTCGAGGGTCTTTGGTTCGGCTAGCGCTACGCCGGAATCGACCTGGTGCACCGCGGCGGAGATGCTGTTGAGCATCGAGGCAGGATTCTCAGCGGTGCGGACGGCGAAGCTCGCCTGGGGCCAGGGGATTTGGTAGAACGGGATCAGCATTTCGGGATTTTCGTCGCGCTGATCGGCCGTGTGCACGTTGTGATAAGTGCCGATGATCTGCCATGAGACGTAGTCGCCGAGCTTGGTAACGCCGGGAATGAGTTCTTCGACGAGCACGCGCTGACGGAGCGGATCTTTGCCTTTCAGGTATTTTTTGACGAAGTCTTGATTGACCATGGCTACTTTGACGGTGGCCGAGGTGTCCTGATCGGTGAAGGTGCGTCCAGAGATCACCCTGATGCCGAAGGCGTTGAAGTAGTCGGGTGTGACCATGCCGAAGCCGGTGCCGGGACGCTGGGAGGGATCGGCGTACGTCGGTCCGCCATCGAGCATGAACGGCATGCCAAAGCCGGCACCGTAAGGTGGTTGGCCGGTCAGGGCAGCGGTGTGTTGCACGCCGGGAACAGCGGCGATGTGGGCGAGGATGTCGCGGTAGTAGGCCGACATTGCTCTGGGGTCTTTGGTGCGAGCTTCGGGAACCGGAAGGAAGAATGTGAGCACGTGGTCGGTCTTGATGCCGAGGTCGACGTGGGCGAGATTCCAGAAGCTGTGAATGGTGAGTCCGGCACCGGCAAGCAGGGCGAGCGCAAGAGCGAATTCACCGATGACGAGGATTCGGCGGAGGAGATGTTTTCCGGCGCCGGTGCCGGCGCGTCCACCTTCCTTCAATGTCTCGGCGGGATCAATGCGCGATGCATACCAGGCGGGAGCGGAGCCGGCGAGAATACCCGCGAGGGTGGTGGCAAGGAGAGTGAAAAGGAGGATGGGAATGTTGAGGCGCAAATCGGCTTCGCTGGGCAGCGTATTGCGCGGCATGGCGGCGATGAGGCCCTGGAGCATTCCGTAGCCGACGCCCACTCCGAGTGCTCCGCCGGCAATCGCGAGGATGAGACTTTCGGTAAGGAGCTGGCCAAAGATGGTGCGGCGTCCCGCACCGAGTGCGCTGCGAACCGCGAGTTCTTTCTGGCGAGCCATGCCACGGGTCAGCAGAAGATTGGCAACATTGACGCAGGCGATGAGGAGGACGAAGCCGACTGCGCCGAGGAGGAGCCAGAGCATCTTGATGCGCTCTTTGGGGAGGAAGTCGTTCTTGAGTCCTTCGACATACGAACCCCAGCCCTTATCGCTTTTGGGATACATCTCGGCGATGTGGGTGGTGACGGAGTCCATGTTTTGCTGCGCCTGCTTGAGGGTGACGCCGGGTTTGAGACGGCCCATGACAAGCAACCAGTGGAAGTCGTGATTGACCTGTTCCGGCTTGAAGACGAGAGGGACTGTGAGCTCCGCCTGCTGACGGTCGAAGATCCCGGGGCGCTGTACGCCGACGACGGTGTAGGGATCGCCGTCCATGCGCAGGGTAGTGCCGATGATTTTGGGGTCGGCGCCAAGCTTGACCCATAGCTTATGGGTCAGGATGACAACGTGATTGCGACCCTCTACTCCTTCTTCGGGGAGGAAGTAGCGGCCCATCAAGAGCGGCTCGCCCATCATCTGAGGCATGCTGTAGGTCTGGCGGACGCCGTTGATGTACTCAGGTTTGTCTTTGGTGGCGAGGTTGAAAGAGCCGCCGGACCATGCGCAGAGGTCCTGAAAGACGGTGTTCTGGTGCTTCCAATCGAGGAAGTCGCCGGCGGAGACGCCATTGTGGTAGGTCTGAATTTTGGACCATACCATGACGAGCTGCTCGGGCTGCGGGTAGGGAAGGGGTGCGAGGAGTGTTGCGTAATCGACGGTGAAGATGGCGGTGTTGGCGCCGATGCCGATCGCCAGGGTAAGCAGAACAGTGAAGGTGAGACCGGGGTTGCGAGCCAGCATACGAAGGCTGAACCGGACGTTCTGGAGAAGAGTCTGCATGCTGTCTCTCCCGTTGTGATTTGTGTACTCGGTCCCGTGAAGTCAACAGTGAAAGGGGCTAGTCGTGCCACAGAGAGCTTTCACTATCGAAGGACGGGTGCTGCATATTGGGTTGGCCGTTACGGGCTGTAACGGAGCATTTGAGCTGCCAATCCGAGCTACTGAAAAGAATGCGCTTAGCTCTGAATGTCCAGAGCTGCGTTGTCCGGAAAAGCGAGCCGCGTTCGGAAATGAACATAGAAGACGGCATGTCGGTGCAGGTGCAGGGCAGGATTCGGGTTCCGGTGCAGGGCAATCGCTGCGTGTTGATGGGCGGCTCGGACTGATTCACCGCTTCTTATACCAAAGCGCAATGAGCAGAAGAGACAAGCCACCCGTGACAAGTACGTTCGCAGGCTGGTGGATGACCAAGACATGAAGGCAAGATGCGACAACCATGGTCGCCGCGAGAATCGCAAGACCGGTGCGTGCGGTGAAGGGGATCATGACCAGGACGGCGCCGCCGACTTCGACGATGCCAGTGAAATAACGGAACCACTGGCCAATGCCGATTTGCTGGAAGAAGCCGACCCACGGGGCGCCTGGCTCGGACGGGAACTTGTCTAGTCCGAAGAGCACAAAAGCGAGGGCTACACCGCCGCGCAAAACCCAATCACTAATCTTGTCGGCAGAGTAAGCGGAGATGGACTGCTCGAACATTGTTTATTGGTGCAGAAACGACGGGGCCTCGTTTTCTAATTACTACCTATGTAGCATTCGATATATACAATGTCAAGCAGAGAACGCGATTTGCTGTCACGCGTTTGCCGCCACGGTCGAACACTCCGGCGCGCTACTCGTACTTAAAGCCACGATTGGGGATGAACTCGAATTTTACGAGAGCATCGCGGTAATCGAGGTGGAGGATGAGCTGGTGAAAGGTGTCTGCGCCGATGTTGCCGCCGATGGCCATGCCGCTACTCCGCGTGATGAATGAGGTATCAGTGGTGGGGACGTTGGCAATCTTCTGCGAGAAGTGGGCAAAGTTGAAGGTGAGTTCGTTGGCGTAGACGACCTTCGCCGTGGGAGAGCCTCCCCAACCGCCGACTTCTTTTTCGTATGTCTTTGATAGCTCTTTGGCAATGTCGGGGGTGACGTTGGTTTCCGGCGAGCTGATGGAGAGAAGGAAGAGCTTGATGAGTTTTTCGTTGATGGCGGTGGGAAGGAGCAGGTCGCGGCCGGAGAGATAGATCTGCGACCAATCTTTCATGTCGGCGGCGATAGCGCGATCGACGAGATGGGGGCTAGCGGCGCCCGTGTCTTCGCTGATGTCGGTGTGCAGCGCGGGAATGTATGCGGAGTCCTGGGGAGCAGGCGGAAGGCCGGCGAGTTGGAGCTTGCGCATGGGGTAGTCGACGGTTTCAAGGAAGTCGGCGAAGACATCGAAGCCGATGGTGCCGTTCCCGTCGTCGGTGGGGCCGGTACCGTCGATGACTTTGAGCGCGCAGTCGTGGAACTCTAGGTTGCCGAGTTTGAGCTTGTCGGCGACGGCGATATAGCTGGGCTTGGCGCCGGGGAAGGCGGGTGTTTCGTTTTCAGTGATGCGCTTGAGGCCAGCGCGCTCGGCGAGAGGCTTGTAGACGGTGAGTCCGCCTTCGCCACCTGCGAATTCGAGGCGGGCGCTGGCGGAATTGACGCCAAGTTCGATGCCGACGGCGCGGGTGTGGCCCGCGTAGCCGGCGAGGCGGATGAAGTCAATGTCGGCGGGAGCGGCGCCTGCAGCCAGTTTGCATGCATGGACTGGTTCCGCCGCAAGCTTCTTCCAACGGTTGGCGAGGGCGTGGAGGAAGGCGATGGTGGCGGGGTCTTCGCCGGTAGGGCTGGCGAGGAGGGATTCCATTTCAGTAGTGCGTTGAGCCAGCGGAAGAGTTTCGAGCCAGGCGAGGCGAATTTCGGGGTCTTCCGGATCGAACTGGTGGGCAAGGCCGAATTGCTGCTTCGCGGTGGCGTTGCGGGATTCTGCCTGGGTGACGCGGGCGTAGAGAAGGCGTGTACGCGGATTGCATGGATCCGCTTTGTAGGCGGCGACAGCAGTCTGCTCGGCGGTCCAGGGCTCACCTTGACGGAATTCGAGTTCGCCACGAAGGGTGAGGTAGGAGGCGGAGGCAGGCTGGGCGGCCAGGGACGTCTTAACGAGATTGGCGGCGTCGGCGAGCTTTTGCTGACGGAGGAGCGCGTGAAAGAGACCGGAGATGACTTCGGGGTCGTTGGGACTTTTTTGCAGGTCGGCGCGGAAGAGGGTTTCAGCGCGCGGGTAGTCGGCTGCGAGGAGAGCTTTCTGTGCTTCAGAGGAAACCGGATGTTTGACGACGTTGCAGGTGACGGCAAGCGCCGATGAAGCCACGAGAGAGGTACCTGCGAGAAGCAAGGCGATGGTGCGAAGGCGCGGTAAATGGGAAAAGAGCATGATGCCAACACCTCTATTTCGCGACCGAGGCTCATCGCGGATCTGCAATATGAGCGTCGAGGAATTGTGAAAAGCGGATCGGAGACATTGTAGGCGATGCAGCCGCGGCCTGGCTGGAGAAGGTGCAGGAGACAACTCCAGGAATGCAGGGGTGTCCCCGTAAAGGAAAGTACGTTCAAGGACCAGCGATCAGAGAAGACTGGTTCTGAACAACTGGTAAATACATCGACGCATCGCATTCACCTAGTCCGGCCATGACGGCAGTGGCGGATGTGAGGACGAGCGAGTTTAGACACAGTGGCCGGAAACAGAAATTCGAGGAGGGGCTTGCAATCGAGCTGACTAACTATGGCGACTATTCCCCCGGAGACGGGCTATTCGAGCGTGAGTGAGACTAATGTGGCGGAGATCCCGATTCCGCCTTCGCATCAGATTCCAGCAGAGGCCATCACTCCGCAGTGGAGAAGGCCCGTCATGGAGACTGCTCTCCAATGCTATGCAGATGCTGTCGGACGCGCACTGGGATCTGTTTCAAGAACGTACTCACAACTGTACGACCGAGTGCGGGGCTATTCAGCAAAGACGTATTCAGAAGTTGAGCGCGAGTCGAAAAATCTGGGAAGGCGCGCGCAGGAAAATGCGTCGTATGTGAGGGAACGATACCCGCTGGAGGCGTTGGGGGCGATTGCAGGTACTGCCTTCCTGGTGGGAATTGCACTGAGGGTCTGGAGGTCAAAAGCATCGTGAATACCGAAGCGAGTCATTTGCACAATGGCAGAACAGTAGGGAGCATTCTTTCCGATACGAAAGAAGAGCTGAAGGCATTTCTAGAGACGCGTATCGCGATGCTGCGAACGGAACTCGGCGAGAAGATGGCCATGCTAAAGGCGGCAGCTCCGCTGGCGGTTGTGGGGATGCTGTTTCTGCTTACGGCTTACATGCTGTTCACGCTGGGTTTGGTGAGTGTGATCGTGGCCTTCCTTCCTGAGAATCCGTACCGGTGGTGCATCGGGTTCTTTGCCATTGCTGTGCTGTGGGGAATCGTGGGCGGGATCTGCGCGTATATGGCAATGCGGGAGTTCCAAGTTAAGGAGCTAATGCCAAAAAGGACGATGCAGGTACTGAAAGAGGACAAGATGTGGCTGCAGTCGGAAGTGAGGAGTCGCGTATGAGCGTTCAACCAGTTGACGATCTTGCACTGAAGGCAATTGAGCAGCGACACCAGCTTCACGAGCGCGCTGAGGAGCTAAAGGAAAAGATCCAGGTGACACGAGAGAGGCTGGACATCAGAAGGAATGTGCGCGAGAAGTTTGTGGGAGCGGCAGCGGTAGCAGCAGCGGTTGGTCTGCTATCCGGATTTGCGACGGGCGGAATATTTACGAGACGGTGAGCGAGGAGCGACAAATATGCCGATGCTGAATTCGGTTGCGAAAGCGGTGACGAAGCCGATACCGCGGATGATTTCGCCGCAGTCGCACTCGATGCTGGACTACGTGACGGCGGGGATTTTTCTGGCGAGTGCGGGGTTCTTTTGGAGGCGCAACAAGCGGGCAGCGATTGCGTCGTTGATTTCGGGCACGGCGGTGGCAGCGGTGAGCGCTCTGACTGAGTACCCCGGAGGTGTAAACGGCGTATTCGGATTGGAGAGACACCGCAATATTGAAGTGGGACTGGCAGCGATGGTGGCGACCATGCCTTCGTTCTTCTCCTTTGAAAATGAACCGGAGCGGCACTTCTTCCGAGCGCAGGGAGTGCTTATGACCTGTCTTAGCGAGTTGACGGATTTGAATCATCCGCATCCGCCACATGCGGAACGGGAAACTCCATTACCGAACCAGCAGCCGGTCGAAACAGTCTGAGGGCTCCATGACTTCCATATGGAAGTTAGGCGGTTTGACGCCGCTGAAGCTGACACAACTCGGAATAAGGAAGATTGATGACGATGAGTTGTCGACTCGCTCCGCAGCACTGTCGTACTACTTTATCCTGGCGCTCTTCCCGATGTTTCTATTCCTGGTTTCGCTGATCGGGCTGATTGCGGGACATGCTTCGGAGATGCGAGACAACATCGTTGCGACGCTGGGACATCTTGCACCTGGGTCGGCCTCAGGGATTGTACAGCAGGTTGTTCATCAGACGGTCACGAACAGCGGAGGGGTGAAGCTGGCGGCGGGCATCCTGGGCGCGCTGTGGGCAGCGTCTGGCGGCATGGGCGCAATCATCACTTCGCTGAACGTGATCTACCGGACGAAAGAAGAGCGTCCATGGCGGAAGCAGAAGCTGACAGTTGTGGGGCTGACACTGGCGCTGGCACTTCTGATCCTGGCGGCGTCTGCGCTGGTGCTCTATGGCGGCAAGATCGGGCAGCTGATTGCAATGCGCGCGGGTGTCGGCAAGTTGTTCTGGATCGTGTGGCGCACTGTGCAATGGCCGATGACGTTTTTTGCTATGTTTCTGTCGTACTCGATCATCTATTTCTACGGACCTGATCTTCAGGAGCGGAAGTGGTATTGGGTTACGCCGGGTTCGGCAGTGGGCGTGGTGCTGTGGCTAGTGGCGTCCATTGGATTCCGTGTCTATCTGCACTTCTTTAATTCGTACAGCGCGACCTATGGGTCGCTGGGCGCCGTGATCATTCTTATGCTGTGGCTCTATATCACCGGCTTCGCAATCCTGGTGGGCGGAGAGGTGAACTGGGTGATCGAGAACCAGGACAGGACCGAGACCGCTTTCGAGGAAGAGAAGAAGCGGGTTGAGGCGCAGTATAAGGCGGCGTGAGGGGGCTATTCGATCAGGTTAGCTTGCTGAGGGCCAAGCACGATGGCACCTTCGTATGTTTGGTGAGAGATCAGGCCTTTTTTGGAGCCAGAGATCGGGACCTTCTTTTCCGTAGTGGTGGTGTTCACGTATAACGTTCTTCCGTCGACGACGCGCGCATAGACTCCATCGGGAGTTTCGGGACCGGGCGAGATGCCAGCGTTCTTGTAGAGATGCTTGAGCACGCTTCCCACGGCTACGGCATTGGATTCCGTGGCCAAATAGAGCGCGCGACCTTTTCCGAAATTGTTGACTGTGACGGCGGGGGTGCGATCTCCGGTGTTGGAAAACTGTGCGAGGACTGAAGCTGTCGTCGGTTCGAGAACTTCGTAAAAGTGGACAGGAGTCTCCACCGTTTGTCCATCCAATTGAAACTGCAGCGCAGACCCGGACTGATAAAACGCATTCGTCTTCAGGCCGAAGACATCGCTTAAGCGGCCGGGCAGCGGGCTGTCGAACCATAGGCCATGCTCGTCGACCTTGGCGGAGTATGCGGTCATGAGGACGGTTCCGCCGTTGCGGACGTAGGCGCGGACAGCATCTGCACTGGCCACATCCATCACGTAATCGGCGGGGATGACTACGAGTTTGTAGTTGGAGAGGTCGGCGTGGCCGATGTTGATAATGGCCAGATCGATGTTGTCGCGGAAGAGGGGCTCGAATGCTGCCTGGACTTGTTCGGTGTAAGGAGTCTTGAAGTACTGGAGGGTGGTGTTGGACGGGCCGTTGGGGTGGGACGCGACGAAGGAATCGAATGAGTACGCGATAGCAACTTGAGGATGTGTATACCGAGGGAACCCGAAAGCGGAGAGTTGCCGGAATTCTGACGCAATGCGGGAAAATTCATCGAGCTTCCAGGACGGAGTGTTGTCGTGGTCGACCAGGCCGAAGAGCGCTTGCTCCTCTCCGCCGCGATGGCTGTTGAACGTCCAAGCCAAGGTACCCTGGGCGCCGATAAGAAGACCAAGATACGCGTACATGCGGCTACGGCCGGGTGTTCCGTAGTAGCCACCACCGCCAGCAGTGAATTCGTTGAACCAGATGGGGGTAGGCAGATCACCTTTGACTTGAAGTGCTCCGAACACCCCGCTCACCGGATCTCCGGGATAGAAGCCTTCCGCAGGATAGGAGACGTAAGACCTGAAGGTGCTGAGGTAGTCGAAGCCCTTGCGGGAGGCAGTGTCCCACAGATTGGAGATGGCAGGGAGTTGGGGAGCATTGCGGCGACGAATCGCATCAAGTTCCTGGAGACGAGCGACGGTGACATCTGACCAGTAGCGGTGCAAGTCCAGAAAACGCTCATCAGGACCGGGACCTTCTGCCAGAGGCAGGTCCACGTCCTCGAATTTGTTCAGTCGGCGTGACCAGCGCTGCGTTGCCCAGGCCTTGTTGAGTGCGTCGATGGTGATGTATTTTTTGCGCAGCCATGCGATGAAGCGCAGTCGATCGGCTTCGGAATAGGACATGAAGCCATTGCCGATTTCGTTGTCGTAGCCGATGGCGATGACGGCGGGGTGATGCGCATAGCGTTTCGTGAGAGCGTTGGCGAGGATGCCAACTTCCCGCACGTAATCGGGATCGCTGATGTTGTCCATGTAGCGCTCTGCAGGTGGAAGGCGCGTGCCATTCTGTGCAGTGATATCGACGCCAGAATAGGTGCGATGAAGCCAGATGGGCGCAGGCAGGCCCGGGATGTCAAGGATTACGCGGATTCCGGCGGCATGCATTTTGTCCATAATGCGATCGAACCAGGCGAACTCGAATTTGCCTTGTGCTGGTTCAAAGGAATCCCAGGAGAGGTCGCCCATGCGGACAACGTTGAATCCTGCGTGTTGCATGAGGGCGATGTCGCTGTCGATTTGAGAAGTTGAGCGGTCGACGGGCTGGTAGCAGGTTCCGACGAAGAGTTGACCGGGGCCCGGCCAGCCGTCGTGTACCGGGGATTGCTGTGCACATGAAAGAGCCGCGGAGAAAACAAGGATGCATAGCAGAAAGGCGTTGGAGCTGCCCGACAAGTATGGAATAGCGCGATTCACGATGTGACCCTCTCAGACAAGGACGGCGGTTGGCGGCTCCTCACAGGAAGGATAAACGTCGTAGTTGCGTTGATGCCGCAGACAGAAAGTCTGAATTCATTTTGTAACTTTCTTCTCGCCTTCTTATTCAGAGTGTTGCCGGGAAAGACGGGCGTCTTCTTTGAGAAAAGCAATTGCAGGAACTTGTCGTTTTCTGGGGAATTTGTGGAGGCCAATGTGAGCACTGCAACTGAAGTGAAACAAATTGAGACGGTATCGGTGTTGGAGAAAACCGGCATTGCGGTCTCGCGATATGGATTGGCGATCATTTTGCTGCTGATCGGGCTGGCGAAGTTTACTCCGGAGGAGGCGGCGGGGATCCAGCCGCTGGTGGCACACAGTCCGTTGATGTCGTGGATGTACGCGGTGTTGTCGGTTCGCGGAGTGTCGAACCTGATCGGGTGCGTCGAACTGGTGATCGCGGTGCTGCTGGTATTGCGTCCGGTGTCGGCAAGACTTTCGTTTGCGGGGAGTGTGGGAGCGATAGTCACGTTTGTGTTGACGGGGAGCTTTTTGTTTTCAACTCCGGGAGCGTTTCAGTTGAGCGGCGGAATTTCAATCCTGGGTGCGGCGGGGCAGTTCCTGATCAAAGACCTGGCTTTGTTGGGGGCGGCGGTGTGGACTGCGGCGGAGGCACTGAAGGGTAGTGAAAGTGCGTGCGATGCCCGCAGTTGATTGGCCCGTGAGACTCCACAGCCCAGCGAATTGATAGAGTCGGAGAGGCGGTTCAGCCGGGAGCTGGAGATGACTGAAAAGAAGACCGGAGTTTTAGCGGGGACGGATCGGCGGAGTTTTCTGAAGGGGTCGGCGCTGGCGGCGGTTGCGGCAGTGGTGGAGGCGCAGCCGGGCTTGGCCGCAACGGTGCATGCAGCCGGGACGGCGGGGCTGAATGATGATCCTGCACAGGGCGGCGCAAGTGCAGAGGCGGAGCGCTCAGTTGATCTAGCGAACGTGCTGCAGGGAACGGATTCGACCTATGCGTTTTCGCGCGGGAATACGTTGCCGATCGCGGCGGTGCCGTTTGGGATGGCGCACTGGACGTTGCAGTCGGAGGCGCGGAGTCCGTGGATGTTTCAGCCGGGCGCGAGGCGGGTGCAGGGGTTTCGGTGTACGCATCAGTTGAGCCCGTGGCTTTCAGATTATGGGCAGGCGTTGTTTTTGCCGTTCTCGGGAGAGACGAAAACGGACCCGGGGGCGAGCAGTTCTTCGTGGCGGCCGGAAGATGCGGTGCTGCGGGCGTACTCGTTTAAGTTGCCGCTGATGCGGTACCAGGTGGACGCAGAGCTTGTGCCGACGACGCGGTGTGCGGTGATTGCGGCGGCGAATCGGAGCGGGCTGGCGTCAGGGTTTTTGATTGAGATTCCGAAAGGTGCGGAGCCGGTGGATCGCGATGAGGCGAAGCATACGGTTCGATTCAAGTCGACCATCAACGAGGGCGGAGTGCCGGCGGGATTTGCGACGTACTACGTGGTGCGATTTACAGAGGCGTGGTCTGCGCTGGATGTGAAGAATGCGGCGGGGCGGCTGACGATTGTGGCGCGCTTCGGAAATGCGAAGACAGTGGAGGCGCGGATTGCGACTTCGTTTATTTCGTTTGAGCAGGCGGAGAAGAATCTGGAGCGTGAACTCGGAGCGAAGCCGGTGGATCAGATTCGGGCGGAGTCGAAGGCGGAGTGGGCGAAACACTTCGAGCGAATGCAGGTCGAGGGCGGTACGGAGCGGCAGCAGCGGACTTTCTACTCGTGTTTGTATCGGGCGCTGCTGTTTCCTCGGACGTTTCATGAGCCGGACGATGCGGGCAAGCCGCAGCACTACAGCGCGTACAACGGCAAGGTCGAGCCGGGCGTGATGTACGCGGATCACGGGTACTGGGATGTGTATCGCGCGTGGTATCCGTGGATGTCGATCGTGTTTCCGGAGCGGCTTGGCGAGATCTTGCAGGCGTGGGTGAATGCGTATAAGGAGGGCGGATGGCTGCCGCAGTTTCCCGCGCCGGGGTATCGCGCGTGCATGACGGGAAGTTTGATCGATTCGCTGTTTGGCGAGGCGGCGGCGAAGGGGATCAAGGGATTCGATCTGGCGGCGGCGTATGAGGGATTGAAAAAGCACGCAACGCAGCCGGGTGATCCGGATAAGGGATATGGACGGCGTGGCGTTGAGGACTATCTGAAGCTGGGGTACTGCTCTGTCGATCATGTGGACCAGGCTGCGGCAGAGACAGTGGATGCAGCGTATGGCGATTTCTGCATTGCGCAGGTAGCGAAGGCCTTGGGGCACGACGATGATGCTGCGATGTTCATGAAGCGATCGCAGAACTGGAAGAACATCTTCGATCCGGGGACGGGGTTCTTTCGCGCTAAGCATGCGGATGGGTCGTGGCTGGAGCCGTTTGATGAGGTGCAGTGGGGGAATCCATATGTGGAGGGATCGGCGTGGCAGCACCGCTGGGACGCACCGCACGATATGAATGGGCTGTTCGCGGCAATGGGCGGGAAGGAGAAGGCAGCTGCGGTGCTCGAAAAGATGCTGACGATGGAGCCGGTGTTTCATGTGGGCGTGTACGGGCAGGAGATTCACGAGATGTCAGAGATGGCGGCGGTGAACTTCGGGCAATACGATCATGGGAACCAGCCGGTGCATCACGTGCTGTATCTATTTGCACTGGCGGGAAGGCCGGACCGGACGCAGTACTGGGTGAAGCGCGTAATGGATGAGTTGTATTCGCCGGAGTCGTTTGCGGGCGATGAGGACACGGGCGCGATGGCGGCGTGGTATTTGATGAGCGCGATGGGATTGTATGCGGTTTGTCCGGGTAAGGCGGAGTATGTGCTGGGACGGGCTTACTTTCCGGCGATGAGGGTGCAGGTTGGTGAAGGGAAGATGCTGCGGATTGAGAATAAAGATGGCACGAATCCCAGGTCTCAGACTCGAGACCCTTCGGCGGGCTCAGGGCAGGCTCTTGGGCACCCAGCTGTGTTGAATGGGAAGAGAATTGATTGGCCGATTGTGGGGCACGCGGGCATTTCGAGGGGAGGGCGGCTGGTGTTTGGGAGTTAGAAGAGAAATTTCGTTGCGAGTGATCCTGATACGCGATAGAGTTCGGTATTTTCCAGAGCCCGGAATCATAGAACTTTCCCCTACCCCGGTATCTTGCGGCTAGATGGCGGCTTTCCGGCATGGGAATCTCAACGGAGGCTGAACTTGACAGGTGCTTGTAGAGGAATCGATCGCGACATTTGTGGCGGATTCCTGACCTCATTGCAGCGTCGAATCGGAAGCACGCTGGTGATCGCCGTAATTCTCTGCGGATCGACTGTGGTTCGCGCACAATCCGGCGGACGCATTGCAGGGCCGAGTGGGGGACAGGTTGCTGGAGCCGCTATAGGCGTCGGCGCCGCTGTTGCAATCGTGACATTCGTCGCTCTCAATCACGGAAATCACTCGCTCACAGGGTGTGTCTTCGAAGATGCGAATGGAATGAAGTTGAGAGCGAGCGACTCGAAGGTCTATACCCTCCGCGGCGGCTCCGCAGCTATCAAGCCCGGGAACAAGGTCAAGCTGCACGGCTCTAGGGTAAAGAAGTTGAAAGGCGTTGACAGCGATCAGACTTTCGATGTCGAGAAGGTCAGTAAAGATTACGGGCCTTGTCAAACCGAAGTTGCGCAGGCATCGAGCGGTTCGGCTCGAAAGTAGCGAGTTGGATGGTCTACGACGTCTGGCGAATTGAATGGAAAGGGCTGGTTGGGGCGTGATAGAGTAGCGGCACTTTCTGAGATTTTTCCGGCCCCGCAATTCTCCTTTGAATTGAATTGAGTGATCTGGAGGTTTTGTCGAATGGCTTCTGTGAGCCAGCAGGCGATTGCGCGTCCGATGCCGGGCCTCGTGGGTCGAAATGGGCTGATCGACCGATACTTCTACTTCTTCCTTTCGCTTGTGGTTGCCGTTGTGATTGTTGCGGGCTTCAGCAGGACGGTGGATCCGGGGCTGATCCATGCTGCGCCGAGGCGGCCTGTGCTGTTGTGGCTGCATGGGGCGGCATTCACAGGATGGGTAGTGTTCTTCATCCTGCAGTCGGGGTTGGTGCGGATTCGTAAGGTGAGTCTGCATCGGCTGCTGGGCTGGTTCGGAGCGGCGCTGGCCGCCCTGATGGTGGTTCTGGGGTTTCTTGTTTCGGTGGTGATGGGGCGTTTCGATGCGCTGGTGTTGAAGGCGCCTGATCCGGCGTTTCTAAGCGTTACGTTCTGGGATATGTTCGCGTTCGGAACGCTGGTGGGGTTGGCAATCCTGTGGCGGGGGAAGCCGGAACTGCATCGACGGCTGTTGGTTCTTGCGACGTGTGGGCTGCTGGATGCAGGGTTTGGGCGATACAAGGTCGTTATGGATTACAACGTCTTCTATCTGTGCGTGGACGCTGTGATTCTGCTTGGTGTGGCGCGAGATCTGCTGGTGGATCGGCGGGTGCACAAGGTGTATCTGTATGCGCTGCCGGTGCTGGTGGTGGGGCAGAATGTGGCCATTTACCTGTGGAGAGCTCGGCCGGGGTGGTGGATGGAGATGTGCAAAGAGACGCTGGGGATTTAGCAGGTGGGAGATTGAATGCACTGAGGGATCCCAGGTGCAGGAGCACAACCTGGGATACTCTCATTGCAGCGAGAAGGCTCGCTCTTACTGGTTGAAGTTCACAACTGCGGTCCCGCAACCGACCTTTTCTATCCAGACGTTCTGCACGCCGGGCGTATCGGGATCGAGATCATGGCTGGATACGATCATCTTGCCTGTGAACGACTCATCGTTGCCATCGCCAGCGCGATAGAAGTCGGCGAGTAGCACGACGGTATCCGGAGTTATGTTTCCTGGTGACGTGTTGGCGGTCTTTAACGGCTCACTTGCTGCTCCCGTGCATTTGAACGTCGTGGAAGCAAGCAAAGTTGCTGTATCCCAGCGAACGCCCTGGCCGGATTGGCATCCGGTGAGTGGACCCTGATTTACGTCTTCGGTGCAGCGAAAGCCGCCCGCCGATTTAACAAACCCGGTTGCCAGATTGAAGGCGCCCCCGCCGGTCAGTCGGGCAGCGCCGGTTGGAAAGCCCGAGATATTGGTGCTGTTGAAGCCGAAAGCATTGTTACCGCGAGCAGTTTGCGCAGATGCGGAAGGGACAAGCAGAAGTGAAGCGGGGAGAAGAAAGGCGATGGCCAGAGCGCTCGTCGCCAACTTCATGAACTTTATCGTTGTCGTATGCAATTGAGGGAAGTTATCGTTCACGGTTTTTTCCTATTCTCTAGTTTGTTGTTGGTTCGTCTTGCGAAGCAGTGAAGTGAAATCCCTCACAAGAAGCGGTGATGCTGCAAATAGCCGCACATCAAAACTGGTTTGTCCTGGTGTACGGCCCCTGTCTCGACTGCATTGGATTTGTCTCGACATGCTGGATTACAGCACCGCTGCGGCTTCTACTCGTCACCCTCTTGTCAAACAATGGTCAAGATGTGAGTGCGCCACCTATCTCATTCGTGTTGATCTGCATTGCTTGGATGGTGACTTTGGCGTGACACGCCGATGACAAGAAGATGGTCAAGGAGTCCTAAGCTTGACCAAGGTCGATGGCAAGTGGTTCTGACCAAGTCCATGCGCAACTTCGCTTGACCATGGATGCTCGGGAAGAGAACTCGAACATCGAATTCTGTTCCGAGCTCTATGGAGGCAACAAGTGAAATTGTCACGGTTATTTTTGATATCGGCGATGTTCGCGGGAATCGCTTTGATTTCCCATTCAGCTACTGCGTGGGCAGGCGAGTTCGTCGTGATCCAACAAGATAACGGTACGAGTGTTCGTGCCTTTGTCTCTGGACCAGAAGGCGCCAGCTTCGGGGTCTTGGTGGTTCACGATTATTTTGGGATCTCCGATGCCACAAAGGAATCCGTTGAAAGGCTCGGCACACGCGGATATCGCGCGATGGCGATTGATCTGTATGGCGGGAAGTCCGCAAGCACGCATGAAGAGGCCGTCAAGCTAATGCAGGCGCTGGATCCAAAGCTGACAGAGAAGGTGCTGCAGGCGGGGCTAGATCAGTTGAAAAGGCCGGGACGAAAGATTGCAACCGTTGGGTTCAGCATGGGCGGCCAGCCATCGCTGCTTGCGAATCTGAACGATCCGGATGCAGTAAGCGCAAGTGTGATCGTATACGGATTCGGTTTCGACAAGCTGGAGACGAGCCGGCTGGAGAGACTGAAGAGCCCTGTGCTGGTGATCAGTGGCGCCGAGGACGCGGGAGCAGTTGATGCTGCCAGCGGGTTTATGACGAACATGAAGACGGCGAAGCGGCAATGCGAATTGTTCATCTACCCGGGCGTTGATCATGGATACGCGCAGCCGCTGTTCAACGGGGGGAAGAACTTCAGCCCTGAGGCTGTGCGCGTAAGCTGGCTGGTTATCGATGATTTTCTGGACAGCCACCTGAGGCACTGATCGCGGGTTATGACTCGGTTTGATCAGTTTGAGGACCTGCATACGCGCGGTGACCAGTTCATTCATTTTGTTGAACAAAACAAGATCAGCATCCGGAATTCGGTGTATTCTGCTTTGAAATCCTGAGTACATCGAGCTTCCCCGATGAGAATGTTGCTGTGGTTGCTGATCGTGCTGATCGCTGCGCCGGTGCGGGCGCAGACGGCATCAAGTCCTCAAACACCTTCCAGTCAAGAGTCGTCGTCGCCGCAGCAGCGCGGCGGCGACGATCTCGTCGCGCTTGAGCAATCCTTTTTAAATGCGGTGGTTTCGGCAAAGCCGGATGCAGTCGGTGAGTTTCTCTCCGCAGATTTCGTGAGCGTCGCGGGAAAGATCCACAATCGGGTTGAGAGCCTTGAGCTGGTCAAGCGCGAACAGCAGCAGTGCGCGAGCCAGCCGATGACCGTCTTGAATCCGCAGGTATCCAAGTTGTCAAAGGATGTTGCGTTGATCGTATATCGGACGAAGGTGATCGGGACTTGCGGCCTTCGCAAGGCGAATCTGGATCTGAATTCGAGCTCGGTGTGGGTGCACCGAGATGGAAAGTGGCAGATGCAGATGCATACCGAGCAGACTTTGGCGGGGTTCACCGTGCAGTCGGGCGAGAAAGCTTCAGCGAATGAAGAGCAGGGACCGCAATGAATCGACGAGCGAATGTACGGTTTTTGATTCTGGGCGCGTTGTCGTTGCTGTGGACGAGCGCGCAGGGCTCTGCCCAAAACAGTCCGCATCCGCAGCCGGCGCATCCTGCTTCGCAGGAGGCCCAGGTGATTGCAGCGGAGACGGCTCTAATGAAAAGTGAGTCAGGCGCGAATTATGCGGCGCTCAAAGCGATGCTTGCGCCGGACTTTATGGAAGCGGACAGGGCGATATTGAACCGGGATCAGCTTGTGGAGATGGTTCGTGTGGCGCATTCAGTTCCCTGCAAGTTCGGAACGACGTCGGTCGAACACCCGCTTGTGACGATCCTTGAGGCGGGGATCGCGACGATTGCTTACCATGCGTCGCAAAGCCTGACGTGCGGGCAGCATGTGATGACCGCCGAGGGAAACATCTCGTCGGTGTGGGTTCTCATCGCAGGGCATTGGCGAACGAGATTGCATTCGGAAATTATTGTGAATGCGAAGTGATGAGTTGGGATTGATGGTCGAGCGGTGGCGGGCCGTCGGAGAAGAGTGAATCGCTGAGTGCTGAACACTCGCACGAATTTCGGAAAGCAGATCCTTCGCTTACCACCCCCACGCTGAAGAATACGCGTGGGGCCCCGTGCGCTCAGGATGACAGTTCATAGATAGCTGAAAGGGGAAAAGGCGGACCAGATGGTCCGCCCCCAGACTGCTGACAAAGTATCTAATTAGGCTCTCGTTATGCACGGGAGCCTTTTGTATTTTTGATACATGCTGAAGAAGCCGGAAGCGCAGCAGCAGGAACTTGAGTGGGTATCGATCGAAGCACTGG